>DHCMJ07802__coassemble_58_pt1 | contig 76123 bp, 73 predicted proteins | sample DHCMJ07802__metabat2_high_PE_028 | metagenome-assembled genome bin DHCMJ07802
ACCTCCGCACCGCACCGCACCCCAACACCTCGCCACCCCCTCCCCCTCCCACGCCCCTACCAGCGGGTTATGTGCTGCTGAGTGCCGTGGTTGGCACTGGGGCGCTCATGACCGTGGAGTCTTCGGCGTGGCGGCTCGGCCGGTGTGGGATCGCGAGCAGGGCGGGGCGCGTCGCGGCAGGAGCTCCCGTGGCTCTGGGCAAAGCCCCCGCGCGCGGCTACCGTAGGGGTGCCACGGGCAGGTCGGGAGGTCGCCATGGCACAGCTGCCGGATCGTGCAGACATCGTCGTCGTCGGAGCCGGGGTGGTGGGCAACGCCGCCGTCGCCCATCTCGCGGACCACGGCTGGCGCCGCATCGTCCAGGTCGACAAGGGTCCCCTGCCCGATCCGGGCGGCTCCACCGGTCACGCCTCGAACTTCGTGTTCCCCGTCGACCATTCCAAGGAGATCACCGATCTCACCGTCGACTCGCTGCGCCAGTACGGCGAGCTCGGCGTGCTCACCCGCTGCGGCGGCATCGAAGCGGCCCGCAGCCCCGAGCGGATGCAGGAGCTCACCCGGAGGATGAGCTCCGCCCGCGCCTGGGGCGTCGAGGCGCATCTGCTCTCCCCCGCCGAGATCCACGAGCTCGTCCCGCATTGCGAGCCGAGGGAGCTGATCGGCGGCTTCTACACCCCCACCGGTGCGATCGTCGACCCGCTGCGCGCCGGGGAGCTCTTCCGCGCACGTGCCGAGGCCGCGGGCGCCGTGACCACCGTCGCCGAGACCGAGGTGACCGGCATCGAGGTCACCTCCGGGCGGGTGCGCCGCGTGCTCACCGACCGCGGAGAGGTCGAGACCGAGCTCGTGCTCATCGCCTGCGGTGTGTGGAGCCCGCAGGTCGCGGCCCTCGCCGGAGCCGCGATCCCGCTCACCCCGGCGGTGCACCAGATGCTCGACCTCGGGCCGATCCCCGCACTCGCCGCGACCGACGAGTGGGTGAGCTTCCCGCTGCTGCGCGACATGGACAACCTCATGTACGAGCGCCAGCGCGGTGCGGACCTCGAGATCGGCTCCTACGCACATCGGCCCCTGCTGCACGACCCGAGCGAGATCCCGCCGGTCGGGAACCATCCCGGCCAGGCCAGCCCCACCAGCTTCCCCTTCACCGAAGAGGACTTCACCGCGCAGCTGGCCCATGCCCGCGGGCTCTTCCCCAGCCTGCTCACCGATCCGGAGCCGCCGCGGAAGGCGGCGCTCAACGGGCTGCTCTCCCTCACGCCCGACGGCGGTGCCCTGGTGGGCGAGACTCCGGAGGTGGCCGGACTGTGGTCGGCCGCAGCGGTGTGGATCAAGGAGGCGGCCGGGGTGGGACGCATGGTCGCCGAGCTGATCACCGAGGGCAGCAGCGAGATCGACGCCCACGGCTCGGACATCGCCCGCTTCCATCCCTCCCAGCGCACCCGCGAGCACGTGCGGGCCCGTGCCGCCGAGGGCTTCCCCAAGGTGTACGGCATCAGCCATCCGCGCGAGCAGTGGCTTTCGAACCGGCCCCTGCGCACCAGCGCCCTGCACTCCCGCACCGACGCGCTCGGGGCGGAGTACTTCGAGGCCGCCGGCTGGGAGCGCCCCCAGTGGTACGGCGCGAACCGGCCGCTGCTGGAGGAGTTCTCGGGCGCCGTGGACCACCGCACCCACGAATGGGACGCCCGCTGGTGGTCCCCGCTCATCGAGGCCGAGCACCTCGCGATGCGGGAACGGGTCGCGCTGGTGGACCTCGCCGCCTTCGCGATCCTCGACATCTCCGGCCCCGGGGCGCAGGACTTCCTCGAGCATCTCGCGATGGCGCGGATCGACGTGCCCGTCGGCAGGGTCGTGTACACCCCGCTGCTCACCCCGGCCGGCACCTTCCGCAGCGACCTCACGATCGTGCGCCGCAGCGCCACGGAGTTCCGCGTGATCACCGGCGGCGCGGAGGGCGGGCGAGATCTCGCCTGGATGCGCCGCCATCTGCCGGCCGACGGGACCGTGCAGCTGACCGACTCCACCTCGGCGCTCACCACGATCGGGCTGTGGGGGCCGCGAGCCCGCGACCTCGTCCAGCCCCTGACCGGCCAGGACCTCTCCGATGCCGCCTTCGGCTTCGGGACCGGCCGCGAGGCCGTGATCGCGGGCGTGCCGGTCTCGATGCTGCGGATCAGCTACGTGGGCGAGCTCGGCTGGGAGCTGCATGTCGCCGCCGAGCTCGCGCCCCGGCTGTGGGACCGGCTGTGGGAGGCAGGACAGGAGCACGGCGTGCTCGCCGCCGGGATCGGCGTGTACGGCACCACCGGCCGTCTCGAGAAGGGATACCGGCTGATGGGGGCCGAGCTCACGGGCGAGTACGGCCCGGTCGAGGCGGATCTCGCCCTGCCGCGGGTCAAGCGGGCGGAGTTCCTGGGCAAGCAGGCCTATCTCGCCTCGCGCGAGCGCGGACCGGCCGCGATGCTGTGCACCCTCGCGCTGACGTCTCCGCCCCGTGATCCCGCCGCGGCGCGCTGTCCCACCGGTGGGGAGCCGGTGCTCTCCGTCGAGGGCGATCCCCTGGTGGACGCCCGCGGCCGCCGCTCCTTCGTCACCTCGGCCGGCCCCGCCCCGTCGTTGGGGCGGTACCTGCTGCTGGCCTACCTGCCGCCGGCGCAGGCCGTGCTCGGCACCAGGCTCGCGGTCGAGTACCTCGGGCAGCGGCTGGGGGCCGAGGTGCTGACCGTCGGCCGCACCCCGGCCTTCGATCCGGAGGACTCGCGGATGAAGGGCTGAGCCCGCTCTGGCCCTCGAGGGCCCGGTGCCCTGCGGGGCCGCGCCCTGCGGGGCCGTGAGCTGCGGGGCCGTGCGCTGCAGGGAGGTGCGCTGCGCGGACGTGCTCTACGGCGTCTCGGGGAGGTGTCCCAGGCGCCGGGAGATCTCCGCCGCCGCAGCGCGCACCTGCTCGGCGGCCGCGGGCAGGCGGTCGTGCCCGAGCCGGTAGGCGGGCCCGGCGGCCGACAGCGCGGCGACCACCTCCCCCTCGGTTCCGTGGATCGGTGCCGCCACCGCGTTCAGCCCCTCCTCGAACTCCTCCTCCGCGAGGGCCCAGCCGCGCTCGACCACCTGCTCGAGCTGGCGCCTCAGCACGGAGGGGTCCTGCACGGTGCGCGCCGTGAAGCGCTCGAGCGCGGTGCCCAGAACCGTCTCGCGCTGCGCCGGGGGCAGATGCGCCAGCAGCACCTTCCCGCTCGAGGTGGCATGCAGGACGGTCGCATCCCCCACCCAGTTGTGCAGCGCCACGGTGCGGGTCCCCTGGACCTGGTGGAGGTTCACCGCGGCCCCGGAGCGGTACACGGCGAGGTTCACCGTCTCGCCCAGCTCCTCGGCGAGCGCCTCGCACACCGGGCCGCCCGCCGCGGTGAGATCGAGGCGCGGCCGCGTCGCCGCGGCGAGGCGCAGGATCCCGATGCCGAGCCGCACCGGCCCGCCCTCGACCTGCCGTTCGACGAGATCGTGCGCCTCGAGAGCGGAGATCAGCCGCGACGCCGTGGACTGGTGGACCCCGAGCTCGTGAGCGAGACGCCCCACTGCGGAGCCGCCGTCGCGAGCGAGGATCTCCAGCACCCGCGCCGCCCGGTCCACGGACTGCACCGCGCCGGCCCCCGGTGCCGGCCGCTCCGGTCGCTGCTGAGCGGTCCTGTTCCTCGCCTCTGCCATCTCGGACCCTCCACTCCCTCGGCTCATGCGCATGGCGCATTCCATTGCGCATTGCGCACCAGGATGCCACAGTGGATGACGGACACGATTCCTGGAGGCCACGATGACCGTGAACCCGAATCCCCATGTGCTGCTGTACCCCCGCATCCGCAAGTCCCCGTTCTTCTACGCCTCACGGCGTCACGGGGTCGCGATGTACAGCGTCTACAACCACACGTACCACCCCCGCCACTACGGCGACCCCGTCGCGGAGTACTGGGCGCTGCTGGAGGGCGTCACCCTCTGGGACGTGGGCGTCGAGCGGCAGATCGAGATCTCCGGCCCGGACGCCTTCGACTTCACGAACCTGCTGGTGACCCGCGACCTCTCGAAGTGCGCGGTGGGGCAGTGCAAGTACGTGTTCCTCACCGATCAGCACGGCGGGATCCTCAACGACCCGATCCTGCTGCGGCTCGAGGAGAACCGCTTCTGGCTGTCCCTGGCCGATTCGGACATCCTGCTGTGGGCCCGCGGGGTCGCGACCCATGCCGGCATGGACGTCTCGATCGAGGAGATCGACGTGGGCCCCGTGCAGGTGCAGGGCCCGAAGTCCTACGCGGTGATGCGGGACCTGCTGGGCGAGGCAGTGGCGGACCTCCGCTACTACTACCTGCACGACTTCACGCTCGACGGCATCGACGTCACCGTCTCCCGCACCGGCTACACCGGCGAGATCGGCTACGAGATCTACGTGCACGACGCCTCGCAGAACGCGGAGAAGCTCTGGCAGCTCGTGCTCGAGGCCGGGGAGCCGCACGGGCTGCGGGTCATCGGCCCCTGCCACATCCGCCGCATCGAGGGAGGCATGCTCGCCCACGGCGCGGACATCACGGTGCAGACCACCCCCTTCGAGGTCGGCATGGGCTACGACTGGATGGTCGACCTCGAGCAGGAGGCGGACTTCGTCGGCAAGGACGCCCTGCGCCGCCTCAAGGCGGAGGGACCGCGGTGCAAGCTCGTGGGCCTCGAGATCGGCGGGGAGCCGCTGGGCAGCTACAACGACGGCTCGATGATCGATGCCTTCCCCGTCCACCACGACGGCGCGGTGGTCGGGCAGGTGACCTCGGCCTGCCACTCCCCGCGGCTGGAGAAGAACATCGGGCTCGCCCTCGTCCCGGCCGCGCTCTCGGAGATCGGCACCCGGTTCCAGATCGACACCGGTCCGCGACCCGGCGCGCAGCTGCCCTCCGGCGAGGAGCTCGTCGAGGCGGTCGTGGTGCCCAAACCGTTCATCGACCCCACGAAGGAGCAGCCGAAGGGCGATGTGACCGCCCTCGGCCGCGGCGAGGACACCAGGAGCACCGATGCCGCCGCGGGGAGCCGCGACGCAGCCCGCGCCTGAGGAGGAGCGCGCCGCCCAGTTCGAGGTCATCCCGCTGCGCGGCATCGCCGAGGAGGTCCTCGCGCAGCTCCCGGCCGGTGCGCGCGTCACCGTCACCGCGTCCCCGGCGCAGGGGCTGCCCGCGACGCTCGAGGTCACCTGCACCCTGGCGCGGCACGGCTTCTGCGCGATCCCCCATCTCGCCGCCCGGATGCTGCGGGACCCCGGGGAGGTCGCGGAGGTGCTCGCACGGCTCGGCGAGGCCGGGGTGAGGGAGGTGTTCGTCATCGCGGGCGATGCACCGCATCCCGCGGGCCGCTTCGAGGGCGCGCTGGATCTGCTCGAGGTCCTCTCCCCCTCGGGGATGCGCGCCGGGATCGGGGCGCACCCCGAGGGCCACCCCTTCCTCGACGAGGCGGCAGCCCTGTCGCTGCTGCGCGCCAAGGCGGAGCATGCCGCGTACGCGGTCACCCAGATGAGCTTCGAGGCCGTGCCGCTGCTGGCCTGGACGCGCCGGCTGCGCGAGGAGGGGATCACGCTCCCCGTGCGCCCGGGGATCGCGGCGCCGGCGAGCACGGCCCGGCTGCTGCGCATCGGCACCCGCATCGGGGTGGGGCGCTCCCTGCGCCTGCTCGGCGCTGACGGCTCGGGGATGCTGCGGCTGCTCGGCCCCGGGCAGTGGGACCCCGGCCCTCTGCTCGCACAGCTCGCGTCCGCCGCCGCGGAGCCGGGACTGGCCCTGCACGGACCGCATCTGTACACCTTCAACGCGGTGCGGGCGGCGCGCGAGGCCGTCACGTCGTGGTGACCGGCCCGTCGAGGTTCTCTCACCGTCCGTCCGTCGCGGCTCCACCGGCTCTCCAGAGAGTTCTGGCATGGTCGGAGATCCGATCCTCCCCGGAAGGAACAGCGCGACATGGACGAGACCGCAACGGGCGATACCGACACCTCCGCGGAAGTGGGTGCTCTCGTCCGCGCCCAGCAGGCCCGCCTCCTGCGCGCGGACACGGATCCGGAAGAGCTCGCCGCAGGGCTGCGCCGCGTGCACGCGGAGCTCACCACGCTGCAGATGCACTACCAGTTCGGCATCGACGAGGTGCGCACGAAGGTGGACATCCTGCGCCGCGAGTTCGAGCTGATGCACGAATACAGCCCCATCGAGCACGTGCGCACTCGGCTGAAGTCCACCGAGAGCCTCATCGACAAGGCCGTGCGCACCGGCGGCGAGATGACGATCCCCGCCATCCGCGCCCGAGTCATGGACATCGCCGGGATCCGGATCACCTGCAGCTTCGTCTCGGACGTCTACTGGATCGCGGACATGCTCGCCCGCCAGCGGGACCTCGAGGTGCTCACGGTCAAGGACTACATCGCCTCGCCCAAGCCCAACGGATACCGCTCGCTGCACGTGATCGTGCAGGTGCCGGTCTACCTCTCCGAGCACACCGAGCTGGTGCCCGTCGAGCTGCAGCTGCGCACCATCGCGATGGATTTCTGGGCCAGCACCGAGCACAAGCTGAACTACAAGTACCACCGGAACCTCCCGTCACGGCTGCAGGGGGAGCTGGACGACGCCGCCCGTGTGGCCGCGGATCTCGACGAGCGCATGGAGCGGCTGCGCGCCGAGATCCGCCCGCGCCCGGAGTCACCGGCCGACGAGGACGACGGCGGCAGCCCCGAGGAGCCGCCGGCGCCGCACCGGTCTCCCGACCGATCGGCCCCGCTCTCCCCCCTAGCGTGACGGCGCGCACATAATGGGCGCATGACGGATGCGACGACAGACCGACGAGTCCTGATCACCGGAGCGCACGGCGGCGTCGGCTCCCAGCTGGCGCGGGAGCTGGCCGCCGAGTACGACCTGGTGCTGCACTTCCGCCGCGCCGAGGACGCCCCGCCCGGCACCGAGTACCGCCTCGCCGAGCTGGACGAGTACGACCAGGTGCGCGCCATGATGGAGGGCGTCGACACGGTGGTCCACATGGCCGGGGCCTCCTCCCCGGAATCCTCCTGGGAAGCGGTGCTCACGGCGAACATCATCGGGGTGCGCAATGTGCTCGAGGGCGCCCGCGACGCGGGCGTGCGCCGGGTGGTGCTGGCCTCCTCGAACCACGCGATGGGGATGTACGACCGCTACGAGCAGTGGCCGGTCTACCCCGATCAGCTGCAGCGCGCCGATTCCCTGTACGGCGTCTCGAAGGTGTTCGGCGAATCGCTGGGCCGCTTCTACCACGACGAGCACGGCCTGGACGTCATCAACCTGCGGATCGGCTGGGTCGCGGAGGATCCGCTCGCCGCGGAGGAGGACGTGCTGAGGGCGATGTGGCTGAGCCCCGGAGACTGCCTCCGCGTGGTGCGCCGCGCCATCGAGGCGCAGGTGCGCTTCGGGATCTACTACGCCATCTCCAACAACCCCAACCGGCGCTGGTCGATGACCAACACCCAGCTCGAGCTCGGCTACCGGCCCCAGGACGCGTGGACCGACCTGCCCGGAGCGCACGAGCACGTCGTCGAGGGCGGCGCGGCGGTGCGAGACGACTGGCCCCTCGGCTCGTGACGGGGGCGGCCGCGGCCGCGCGTGCGCTGGTCGCGCTGCTGATCCTCGCCGCGCTGTGCACCAACGCCGTGGACGCCGCGCGGGACGGCCTGCTCGCGCAGAACGTCTCCTACTTCACGAATCAGTCGAATCTGCTGTTCGTGGCCGTGATCGCCGCCGGAGCGCTCTTCGGCGGCGCGCTCGACGGCGCCCTCGAGCGGATCCGTGGCCTGACGCCGGCGCCCGCCCGGCGGACCCCGGGCGCACCGCCGGATCCGCGGCGCCCGCCCTGGTTCGACGACGTGCGCGGCGCGGTCGCCTTCTGCTTGGCGATGACCGGCATCATCTATGCGCTGCTGGTGGCGCCCCTGGACGAGCTGCTGCGCTGGGACATCGGCTGGACCGGGATCGTCCTGCACCGGCTCGCCCCGGTGGTGGCGCTCGCCGACTGGCTGCTCACCCCGCGCCGCAGGAGCCCGAGCGCGCGGCGGATCCTGTGGTGGCAGCTGTACCCGCTGGGCTTCCTGACGCTGACCTGGACCCGCGGCGCCGTCACCGGCTGGTACCCCTACGAGTTCCTCGACCCCACGGCCTCCTCGTGGGCGCAGGTGCTGAGCACCACCGTGATCGTGCTGCTCGCCTTCCTCACGATCGCCACACTGGTGCACCTCGGCGGAGGATGCCTGCGACGGAGGAAGGTCCCGCAGGTCACGGCCACCCCGGCAGTACCGTGACGGGATGAGCGCACCGACCTTCGACCCGACGCACCTCGAGCCCCGCAGCGCGACCGACGAGCAGCGCGCCGAGGCCCCGCTGGCCCGGACGCCCGACGGCACCTGGGTCGTGCTCGGGCACGAGGAGGCGGTCGCTGTCGCCGGTGATCATGAGTCGTTCTCCTCGGCGGTCTCCCGGTTCCTACAGGTGCCGAACGGTCTGGACGGGGCCGAGCATGCCGCCTTCCGGCAGGTGCTGGACCCGTTCTTCGGGCCTGAGCCGATGGCGCAGCTCGAGCCGGCGGTGCGCCGCGTCGCCGCGGAGCTGGTCGAGGAGCTGCTGGCCGACGTCGGCGCGGCGGGCACCGAGATCGACGCCGTCGCCGCGCTGGGGGCCGTGTTCGCGGTGCGGGCGCAGACCGCGTGGCTCGGCTGGCCCGCGCAGCTGGAGCGGGAGCTGCTGCAGTGGATGGTCGACAACCACGAGGCGTCCCGCTCCGGCGCGCTGGCCCGCACTGCGGAGGTCGCCGAGCGCTTCGATGCGATCATCCGCTCGGTCGTCGCGCCCCGCCGCGCTCTCGGCGACCATGCCCCGGCGGATGTCACCACCGCGCTGATGCGCGTGCGCGTGCCGCTGCCGGGCCTGCCCGGAGACCCGGGGCGGGAGCTGCGCGACGAGGAGATCGTCTCGGTGCTGCGCAACTGGACCGGAGGTGATCTCGGCTCGATCGCGCTGTGCATCGGGGTGCTGCTGACGGGCATCGCCCGCGCCCCGCAGCTCGCCGAGCGGCTGCGGGTGGGCACGGACGAGGAGGCCGCCGCGATCATCGACGAGCTGCTGCGCATCGACGACCCGTTCGTCGCGAACCGGCGGGTGGCCACCTGCCCGGTGACCGTCGCCGGGCACGAGATCGGCGCCGGCGAGCGGGTGCAGATCCACTGGACCTCCGCGAACCGGGACGAGCGGGTGTTCCCGGATCCGGAGGCCTTCGACCCGGCCGCCCACGCCGGGCACAACCTCGTCTACGGCACGGGGCGGCACGTCTGCCCGGGCCGCCCCCTGGCGACCCTGGAGCTGCGGGTGGCGCTGCAGGAGCTGCTCGCGGTCGCCGACGTGGCGCCGGCGCCGACCCCGGGCGAGCGCGAGATCGCCCCGGTGGGCGGCTGGGCGCATGCCCCCGTCGTGCTGACCCCGCGCGGCTGAGCCGCGTCAGTCGTGGCCGGCCGCGATGAGCGTCTCGAGCTCTGTGATCGCGGCCGGGTCCCCGTGGATGCCCACCTCCTGCGGCCCCTCGGCGAGGTGGCTGAGGGCGAGCGCCCGCCCCCAGGCCCACAGGTCCAGGGCGAGGGCGGATCCCGTGGCGCGGGCCCGGGGCAGGGCGTCGGCATCGGCCGGTCCGTCCAGGAGGCGGCCGACGGGGACGTCGAACTCCTGGCCGTCCCGCGGCCGGGTGCCGCGCCAGCGGCTGATCTCCAGCCAGCGCGGGCTCCCGCCCTGGGTGCGGATCTCGATCGCGGCGACCGGGGCGGTGCGCGCCCACTCGGGGATCCACTCGTGGGCGGCGGGCCACATCACCTCCAGCACGTGGTCGAGGCCGTCCGCGGCCGTGCGAGGGTCGATGGTGCTCACCGGGCGGCCGGCGGTGAGCTCGGCATCGACGCGATGGATGGTCGCCTCATGAGTCTGCATGCGCCGGGTGATGCCCACGCCCTGACATGCGGAGTACCAGAACCAGGCGGGGTCGCCGTCCGCGTGCGCCTCGAGCTGTGCCAGGAGCGCCTCGGTCGCGGCCTCGCGGCGCTCGAGCAGCGCCTGCCTCTCCTCGGGGCGCGGGGCCTTCGCCCCCTCGATCGCCATGACCTCCTCCTCGGTGGTGGCGCCCGTGGCGAGGATCTGCGCCCAGAACTCGTGGACCTCGGTGAGATGCCAGAGCAGATCATCAGCTGTCCACTCGGGACAGGTGGGGACCTGCTGCGCCGGGTCGGTGCGGGTCAGCGCGGAGGCGAACCGCTCGGCCTCGTGGCGGATGGTGGTGATCGCGTCGTCGCTCATGCCCCCATCGAAGCACTCCGGGGTGACGAGCGACACCGCTCTCCCCCGTCGACCCCCTTGCCGAGCATACCCCTCGGGGGTATAAATGGAGGGACCGGATACCCCTCGAGGGTATCGAAGCACGACGAAGGAGACACCATGAGCGCGACCACCACCCAGTTCCAGGTGACCGGCATGACCTGCGGCCACTGCGAGATGTCCGTCCGCGAGGAGGTCAGCGAGGTGCCTGGCGTCCAGGGCGTCGAGGTCAGCCACGAGACGGGCCTGCTGACGGTCTCCTCCACGCAGGGCGTCGACGACGCGGCCGTGCGCGCCGCGGTCGACGAGGCCGGCTACTCGGCGGTGCGCGCCTGATGAGAGCCGGTCTCCGGGTGGCGCTCTACGGCCTGCTGCTGGTGATCCTGTTCGGCGCCTCGGTCCTGCTGGCCGATGCGCTGGTGCCGGCCGCCTGGGTGGATGCCTGGTCCGGGACCGGCACCTCCGGCCGCTGACCCCGCCTCCCGCTCGTCCCCGTCCCACGCCGCGGTGCTCCGGCCCGCGAGGAAGAAGCCGTCATGTCCACTCCCCCGTCCCCGCTGCCGCTGGGCGCCGATATCGAGCTCGAGATCGGCGGCATGACCTGCGCCTCGTGCGCGAATCGGATCGAGCGCAAGCTGAACAAGCTCGACGGGGTCTCGGCCGCGGTCAACTACGCCACCGAGAAGGCGCGCGTCTCCGCCCCCGCCGAGTACGACGTGCAGGACCTCATCACGGTGGTGGAGCAGTCCGGCTACAGCGCGGTGCTGCCGGCCTCGCGCCAGGACAGCCCCGCCGCGGACGAGGACGAGGAGCGGGAGGATCCCGAGCTGCGCTCGCTGCGGCAGCGCCTGCTCGGCGCCGTGCTGCTGTCGGTGCCGGTCATCGTCATCTCGATGATCCCGGCGCTGCAGTTCACCCACTGGCAGTGGGCCGCGCTCACCCTCACCGCACCCGTGATCGTCTGGGCCGCCTGGCCCTTCCATCGCGCGGCGGCGCTCAACCTGCGACAGGGCACCGCGACCATGGACACCCTGATCTCCGTGGGCACGATCGCGGCGTTCCTGTGGTCGCTGTACGCGCTGTTCCTGGGCAGCGCGGGCGAGCCCGGCATGACCCACGAGTTCTCGCTGACCATCGGGCGCACGGACGGCTCGGCGAACATCTATCTCGAGGTCGCTGCGGGCGTGACGATGTTCATCCTGCTGGGCCGCTATTTCGAGAAGCGCTCCAAGCGGCAGGCGGGTGCCGCGCTGCGCGCCCTGCTGGACATGGGCGCCAAGGACGTCGCCGTCCGGCGCGACGGCGTCGAGATCCGCATCCCGGTCGGCGAGCTCGCCGTGGGCGACGAGTTCGTGGTGCGCCCCGGCGAGAAGATCGCGACCGACGGGGTGGTCGTCTCCGGCAGCTCCGCGGTGGACGCGTCGATGCTCACCGGCGAGTCGGTGCCCGTCGAGGTCGGGCAGGGCGATGCCGTCACCGGTGCGACGGTCAACGCCGGCGGCCGCCTGGTGGTGCGCGCCACCCGTGTGGGCAGCGATACGCAGCTCGCCCAGATGGCGAAGATGGTCGAGGACGCCCAATCCGGCAAGGCCGAGATCCAGCGCCTGGCCGACAGGGTCTCCGGCGTCTTCGTGCCGGTCGTCATCGCCGTGGCGGTGATCGTGCTCGGCGCCTGGATCGGTGCGGGCTTCCCCCTCGAGGCCGCGTTCACCGCCGCGGTGGCGGTGCTGATCATCGCCTGCCCGTGCGCGCTGGGGCTCGCGACCCCCACCGCTCTGCTGGTGGGCACGGGGCGCGGCGCCCAGATGGGGATCCTCCTCAAGGGCCCCGAGGTGCTCGAGTCCACCCGCGCGGTGGACACGGTGGTGCTGGACAAGACCGGCACCGTCACCACCGGGACGATGACCCTCACCGAGGCGGTCACCGCCGAGGGGGTCGACCGCCTCGAGCTGCTGCGCCATGCCGGCGCGGTCGAGGATTCCTCCGAGCATCCCATCGCCCGGGCGATCGCCCGGGGAGCGGCCGCGGAGGCCGGTCCGCTGCCGGTGCTCGAGGACTTCGAGAACCTCGCCGGCCGCGGTGTGCGCGGCACGGTGGAGGGTCACGCCGTCCTCGTCGGCCGCACCAGCCTGCTCGAGGGCCGGGCGCTGTCCGAGCCGCTGCAGGCGGCGCTGGAGGCGGCGCAGGCGCGCGGCCGCACCGCCGTGGTCGTGGTCCGCGACGGCGCCGCCGACGGCGTGCTCGTGGTGGCCGACGCGGTCAAGCCCAGCAGCGCGCAGGCGATCTCCCAGCTCAAGGGCCTCGGCCTCTCCCCCCTCCTGCTCACCGGCGATCACCGCGCGGTGGCGGAGCAGATCGCCGCCGAGGTGGGCATCGAGGAGGTCATCGCCGAGGTCCTCCCGCAGGACAAGGTCGACGTGATCACCCGCCTGCAGGGCGAGGGCAAGGTCGTGGCGATGGTGGGCGACGGCGTGAACGACGCCGCGGCCCTCGCCCAGGCCGATCTGGGCCTGGCCATGGGCACCGGCACCGACGTCGCGATCGAGGCCGGGGACATCACGCTCGTGCGCGGCGACCTGCGCAGCGCGGCCGACGCCATCCGCCTGTCCCGTCGTACCCTGAGCACGATCAAGGGCAACCTGTTCTGGGCCTTCGCCTACAACACCGCAGCCATCCCGCTCGCGGCGCTGGGCCTGCTGAACCCGATGCTCGCGGGGGCCGCGATGGCGTTCTCGAGCGTGTTCGTGGTGGGCAACAGCCTCCGCCTGCGCTCCTTCCGCTCCCGCGCGCTCGACGCCCCGCAGTCCTCGACGTCCGCCCGGCAGCCCGTCCCGGCGACCTGACCTCACTCCCGGAGGAATCCCGATGACCACCACCGATCCGATCCGTCCCACCGATCCCGCCGAGCCCGTGTGCACGCACGATGAGGCGCACGGGGAGCATCATCACGGCTACATCTCCGACAAGTCCCGATACCTCGCCCGGCTCAAGCGCATCGAGGGGCAGGCCCGGGGCCTGCACCGCATGGTCGACGAGGAGAAGTACTGCATCGACATCCTCACGCAGATCAGCGCCCTGAAGAGCGCGCTGGACGGCGTGGCGATGGGACTGCTCGACGACCACCTGCAGCACTGCGTGCTCGATGCGGCCCGGGCCGGGAGCGAGCAGGGCGAGGAGAAGCTCAAGGAGGCCTCCGCGGCGATCGCCCGGCTCGTCCGCTCCTGACCACCTCCCCTCGCTTCGCACAATCCGGGCGAAACCCCAGGTCGCCGGGACTTTTCGCCCGTTCGGCCTGTGCGGGGTGAGGTACTGTGGTGCTCCCAGGGGAGTCGTGGCTCCGGCCAGCGGGGCGAGGCGGCCCGGAGACACTCGTCACCGCCTCTGCCCAGAGGGCCGGACGATGAAGGAGAGCGATGTCGGAACGCATGGCGAGCAGGGACGCGCAGGGATCGGCACGCCCGACGGAGAAGACCCCGAACCGCACGGCCTCCGCTCCGCCGCACGGGACCGCCGCTGCTCCCGCGCCGAGCGCCCAGACGCCGACGAGCGCGGGTCTCGCAGGTTTCGGGCCCCGCCTGGCCTCGCGGGACCGCCGCGAGGAGATCGTCGACGGCGCCGCGGAGATGTTCGCCGAGCACGGATACCACGGGGCGAGCCTGCGCGACATCTCGAGCCACATCGGGATCTCGCACTCGGGGATGCTGCACCACTTCGAGTCCAAGGACGCGCTGCTGGACGGGGTGATCGACCGTCTCGAGGAGCATGCGCAGGTGGCGCTCGACTGCGCCGAGGAGCTCGCGGCGGATCGAGGTGCCCTGCTGCGCGGGCTGGCCGAGGTGTGGCATCCCGCCTCGCTGCCGATCCGACTGCTGGCCACGCTCGATGCCGAGTCGGTCAGCGAGGACCATCACGGCCGGTATCGGATGGCCCGTCTGCGCCGGGTGCACGAGCACATCCTGGAGAGCTGCTTCAGCGCGTTCGCCGAGCGGGGTCTGCTGCGCGAGGACGCCGATCCGGCGTTCGCCGGCCGAGCGCTCCTGGCGGTGGTGCTCAACCTCGCCGTGCGGGAGAAGACCGTCCGCCCGCTGCAGCACCGCTCGCATGACGACGCCCCGCTGAAGGACCTCGCCATGCAGGTCGCCACCTCCTTCCGCGACGAGCCCGCCGAGGAGTCCGCTCCCTCCCCCGAGGCCTGAGCACCCGCTCGGGAACACCCGCCCGGACGGAAGGATCAGCCGCTGTCCCAGCACCGCGGCAGCACAGCACCGGCGCGGTGCAGCGTCTCGACAGGACGCTCACCCATCGAGCGGATCGCCCTCGCGCCAGCGGTCCAGGACCTCATCGACCTCCGCCAGGTCGGCCTGCCGGTCGCCGACCAGCAGGTCCAGGATCATGTGCATGTGGTCCTCGCGCTCGTCCGCCACGGCATCGACGACGATGGTGGCGCGCAGGTTGTGGGCGTAGGCGTCGCGGGCCGTCTGTGCGATGCACGCGTGGGCGGAGACCCCGGCGATCATCACCCGGTCCACGCCCAGGTTCCGCAGCCGCAGCGGCAGGTCCGTGCCCAGCCAGGCGCTGTCGCGCGTCTTCTCGAGGCGTGTCATCCCGGTGGTGTCCAGCTCCGCGACGGTCGCGGTGCCGGCGTCGCCGTGGAACAGGAACCCCTGGTCGTCGTCGAGCATGCTGAGGGTCCAGGTGGAGCGGTCGCGGCTGTGCTCGGTGGAGATCAGGAAGATCGGCACCCCGGCCCGCCGCGCCCCCTCGGCGAGCCGGTGCACCGCGGCGAGCAGCCGGGGGCGGGCCGCGGCGAGCACCCGGTTCGCGAAGAACGCCTCCTGCAGGTCCACGAGCAGCAGGGCGTGGTCGTGTCGTCTCACGGGGTGGGGCTGCCTCCGGTCACGGCCAGGGTCTCCCCCAGCACATAGCTGGACTCGGAGGAGGTGAGGAAGACGTACGCCGGTGCGAGCTCGGTGGGCTGGCCGGCGCGTCCCAGCGGGGTGCTCTTGCCGAACTCCGGCAGCGCCTCCTTCGGCTGCCCGTCGGAGACCTGCAGCGGCGTCCAGATGGGGCCCGGGGCGACCGCGTTGACGCGGATGCCGCGGGAGGCGACCTGCTGGGCGAGCCCCTTGGTGAAGGTGTTGATCGCGGCCTTCGTGGAGGCGTAATCCACGAGCGTGGGCGAGGGCTGGTAGGCCTGGATCGAGGTGGTGTTGACGATCGTGGAGCCGGGGACCAGGTGCGCCAGCGCGGCCCGGGCGATGCGGAACATCGCGTGGATGTTCACCGCGAAGGTCGACTCCCACTGCTCGTCATCGATCTCCTCGAGCGAGTCGACGGCGATCTGGCGGCCCGCGTTGTTCACCAGCGCGTCGAGGCCGCCCAGCCCCTCCACCGCGTCCGCGACGAGGCGGCGGCAGAACGCGGCGTCGGCGAGGTCGCCGGGCAGGAGCACCGCGGCGCGTCCCTCGGCGCGGATCACCTCGGCGATGTGCTGCGCGTCCTGCTCCTCCTGGGGCAGGTAGTTCAGCGCCACGTCGGCCCCCTCGCGGGCGAAGGCGATCGCGACGGCGGCGCCGATCCCGGAATCGGCGCCGGTGAGGAGGGCTCGGCGGCCCTCGAGCCGGCCCGTGCCGCGGTAGGACTCCTCACCGCGGTCGGTGCCGGGGATCAGCTCGGCGTCCAGGCCGGGCTCGGGCTGGTGCTGCTTCGGCGGGGTGATCTCGGGGAAGCGGGTGACGGGATCGGTGAAGGTCAGCTGGTCGGCCATGGGGCTCTCCTCGGCGAGGTATGGGGCGGTCGATGTGGTCGATGGCACCGGTGCCGCTGGTGCGGTCGGTGCGGGGGCGGTCCGGCTCAGGGGACGGCGGGGGCGGAGGCGATCGTGGGGTCGAGCACCACCTTGATGCAGCCGTCGTGCTTGCGCTGGAAGAGGTCGTAGCCCACGGGGGCCTCGTCGAGCGGCAGCCGGTGCGTCACCAGATCGCCGACGCCGAGCGGATCCTCCGGGTCCTCGACCAGGGGGAGCAGCGCGTCCGTCCAGACCCGCACGTTGCACTGCCCCATCCGCAGCTGGAGCTGCTTGTCGAACATGGTCAGCAGCGGCATCGGGCTCGCGGCGCCGCCGTAGACGCCCGCGAGGGAGACCGTGCCGCCGCGCCGCACGAGGTCGATCGCGGTGTGCAGGGCGGCGAGTCGATCCACGCCGGCCCGCTCCATGACGGGCCGCGCGATCGCATCGGGGAGCCTGCCCGCGATGGTCTGGGCGAGGCCGGCCATCGGGCTGCCCTGCGCTTCCATCCCCACCGCGTCGATCACGGCATCCGGGCCGCGCCCCTGGGTGTGCTCGCGGATCTCGCCCACCGCGCCCTCGGCGAGGTCGAGCACCTCGATGCCGTGCCGCGCAGCCATGGCGCGCCGTTCGGGCACCGGGTCGACCCCGAACACCCGCGCCCCGAGGTGCTGGCCGATCCGGGCGGCGAGCTGGCCCACCGGCCCCAGGCCGAGCACGGCGAGGCTGCGGTGCTCGGGCACGCCGGCGTACTGCACGGCCTGCCAGGCGGTGGGCAGGATGTCGCTGAGGAACAGGTAGGTGTCATCGGGCAGCTCGGTGCCCACCGGCATCAGCCCGTAGTCGGCGAACGGGACGCGCAGGTATTCGGCCTGACCGCCGGGCACCTGGCCGTAGAGCTTCGAGTACCCCAGCAGCGCGGCTCCCGAGCCGTGCTCGGTGACCTGGGTGGTCTCGCACTGAGAGGGCAGGCCCTGCCGGCACATCGCGCACTGCCCGCAGGAGATCGTGAAGGGCACCACGACCCGGTCCCCCGGCCGCACCGAACGGACCTCGGCGCCCACCTCCTCGACGATGCCCATCGGCTCGTGGCCGATGATGTCGCCGGGGCTCATGAACGGTCCGAGCACCTCGTACAGGTGCAGATCGGAGCCGCAGATCGCGGTCGAGGTGACGCGGATGAGGGCGTCGGTGGGCTGCTGGATCGTCGGATCGGGCACGGTCTCGACGCTCACGTGCTCGGTGCCCTGCCAGGTCACTGCTCTCATGGTCCCGCCTCCCGGTGGTGAGCTCTGGGTCACGGTCCACGCTATGGGCGCTGCGCGCTCATGTCCTCAGAGTCGACCGAAAGGTCTGGGTGCGCGGCAGCTCGGGGACGGGGGCCACGACCACGTCGTGGACCTTCCAGTCCAGCGCCTGGACCGCCTCGCGCAGCTGGGCGATCTGGTGGACCGAGGGCTCGGCGCCGGGCCGCGGGACGGCGAACACCTCGACGTGGAAGACATGCCCCTCGTCGCGGACCCGCGCGGAGGCCTCGCCCACCCATGGTGCCTCCTGGACCCGCAGCTCGATCTCGCGGGTCAGCGGATGCGGCGCGGCGTCGTCGTAGGTGCGCGCCTCGGCGTCGGTGAGCCCTCCGATCGAGCTGCGGAGGTTCTTCACCCCGTCGCGGAGGATCGAGACGGAGACGAGCAGCGCGGCCGCCGCATCGGCCCACCACAGCCCGAACCCCACGCCCAGCACGCCGGCGATGGTGGCGACCGCGGTGGACCAGTCCGCCTTGCCCATGTCCGCATCGGCGAACAGCACCTTGTCGTGCAGCTGCTCGGAGAGCGTCAGCTTCTTCAGCCCGAGGATCACCGGGCCGATGCTCGTCACGACCATCACCGCGACCATCAGCCAGCCGGCCCAGATCCCCTGTCCCCACAGCACCGTGAGGCCGATCGGCGGGCGCTCGACCGTCACCAGGGTCTTCACCGCATCGATCGCGAGGTACCCGCCCATGGCGAGCAGGGCCGTGGCGGCGACCAGGTGCGCCACGCCGATCGAGCGGTGGAAGCCGTAGGGGTGCAGCCGGTCGGGTCGCTTGCGGATGCGGTGCGCAGCGACGAGGAAGGCGATCGGCGGGAGCAGGGAGAGGATGTCCTCGGCCCAGGCCGCGCGCATCGCCTGGGACTGGCCGGCGACGAGGGCGACCAGCACGACGGTCGCGCTCATCCACGCGAGCGTGATCCATTCCAGGCGGATCGCGCGGCGCAGCACGGCGCGCTGCTCCGCGCCGAGGGCGTCGTGGCCGGAGCCGGTCGCCTCTCCCCCGCCCTCGCCGCCGCTCGTGCCCCCTGCGCCGCTCGGGCCGCCCGGGCCGCTGCTGGCGTCCGCGCTCTCCGCGTCGGCCGTGCCGTGCACGGCGTTCACAGCTCACCGCCGCGCTCGGCGAGGAAGCGTTCGAGGTCCACCAGCAGGGCGTTCTCCCCCGGTGCCACCCCCACCGCGATCTCGACCGTCTTCCCGTCGGGGCCCTTCACCTCGGTGTAGGGGCGGGTCAGGGCGATCTCCGCGGTCCAGGGGGCATCTGCCGGCAGGCCCCCGATCACCACGTCGAGCTCCCCGGCGGCCATCTGGGCGGCCAGGACGTTCTCGCCGCCGGGCACCCAGTCGATCTCTGCCTCGAGGGTCTCGGCGTAGTCGGTGAGCAGCTCCACCTCGCTGCCGCTCACGCCGCCGTCGGCGTCGATCTGCGTCCACGGCGGGTTCTCGCTGATCCCCACCCGCAGCTGTCCGCCGCGGGCACGATCGAGCGCGCCCTGGGCGTCTGCGGGGAAGCCGCCCTGGCAGCCGGTCAGGACCACGAGCAGCACGCCCACGAACAGCAGTGAGCGCAAGCGGTGGAGGATCATGCGGTGAAGGACCATGTGCGTCATCTCCCTCTGCCCGGCCGTGCAGGCCGCACTCCGCGCGGGATCGCCGCGCGCGCTCACTGTAGAGGAGCACGCCCCGGACAGAGCCATCCGATCGGTTGAGCCGGTGGCCTGCGCCGGGGTGGGCCGCGTTGACGGGCGGGGTCGGGGCGGGTGTGATGGTCGCGTGACGCTCCGTGTCACCGCTGCCCAGTGCCGCGCACCGCGACAGGAGGCCGAGGATGTTGGACGAGCTGGGAACCCTCCGCGATCAGCAGCTGAGCACGATGCAGTCGTTGATCATGGAGAGCGAGGACATCACCGAGTTCCTGCGGGAGTTCACCGAGCTGCTGGCCCGCCAGCTCTCCCGGGGCGGCACCACCCGGTGGTGCGCGATCACGCTGCTGCGGAACCGCAAGGCCGCCACCGCCGTCTCCTCGGGGGCGCAGGCGCACGCGCTCGACGAGCTGCAGAACACCTTCACCGACGGCCCGTGCATGCGGGCGATCCGCGAGAACGCGGTGATCCGCGCCGGCGACCTCCGCACGGACAACCGCTGGCCCGACTATCAGGCCGCGGCCGTGCGGCAGGGGGTCCGCGCCGTGCTCGGACTCCCCTTCGACCTCGATGAGGACGCTCAGGCGGGATTGAACGTGTACTCCGCCGAGGTCAACGACTTCTGCCCCGAGACGATCCGTGCGATCGAGCTCGAGCTCGAGCAGGCCTCCAACGCCCTCCGCCTCGCAGTGCGCATGGCGCACGAACGCGAGTCCCGCCATGACCTGCACGCCGCGATGCAGCACCGGACGGTGATCGACCTGGCCGTCGGCATCATCATGGGCCAGAACCGCTGCAGCCAGGAGGAGGCGGTCACCATCCTCAAGACGGCCTCGAACCATCGCAACATGAAGCTGCGGGACCTCGCGGCCGAGCTGGTGGCCTCCATCACCCCCACGCCGCCCACGACCTCCTTCGACACATGATTGTGACCGGGCACCGGACGGGCTAAGCTCAAGGCGAGGTCTAGCAGGAGGCCTCGTCATCGTGTTGCACGAAAAGGCCTCCGCTCATGCCCCACACGCTCTCGGTCACCGTCCACGTCGATCTCGACCTCCAGGAGGTCACGCTCGCCGTCACGGGGTGCCTCACCGCGGACACCCACGTGTCCCTGCTGCCGATCATCGCGCAGGCCCGGGGTCTGAACCCGGCCCCGCGCATCACCCTGGACCTGCTGGGCACGGGCCACATCGACGTCGACGGGCTGATGCCGCTGCAGCGGCTCATCGAGCTCGACCCGGACAGCGCCTCCGCCCCGGTGACCTATCGCGTCCCCGACCCGCTGCCGGTGTGCAGGCGCACGGTGAGGACCGCGCCGACGAGCTGGGCCCCTGCCGGCTCCGTCGGGGTGGATCCCGTCGACGGGTCGCCGCTCGCACCACGTCACGCAGGAGCTGACGTGCGCGGCGGCGCCGCGGTCAAGGCACCGCCCGCCCCCGCACCGGCCGGTCGGGCCGTGCGCCCCCGCACCCGCCGGGACGAGATCCTCGAGGGCTCCGCGCAGATGTTCGCCGAGCACGGCTACTACGGGGCCAGCCTGCGCGACATCAGCAAGCACATCGGCATCTCCCATCCGGGGCTGATGCATCACTTCGCCTCCAAGGAGACGCTGCTCGACGCGGTCATCGACAGCCTCGAGGCCCATGCGCAGCGTGCCCTGGATCAGGCGGAGGAGATGAGCACGGATCCGAAGGAGCTGCTGCGTGCGCTGGCCGCCCACTGGCATCCCTGTTCGCTGCCCGTCCAGCTGCTCACCACGCTCAGCGCGGAGTCCGTCAGCGGGGATCACCCCGGGCGCTTCCGGATGGCGCGGCTGCGCCGAGTCCACGAGCACGTGCTCGAGCAGTGCTTCAGCGAGCTCGGCGCACGAGGTCTGCTGCGCCCCGGTCTCGATCCCGCCTTCGCGAGCCGGGCCATGTTCGGTCTGGTGCTCAACCTCGCGGTGCGGGAGAAGACGGTGCGCACGATGCAGAACGGTCATCACGACGACGCCCCGATCGAGGAGCTCACCCGGCTGGCCCGCTCCTTCCTGGGGGCCGAGCTGCCGCAGTGACCCCGGGCGGCGAGGAAGGCCCTGCTGCTCGCAGTGGCGGTCCAGCCGGACTCGTTAGAGTGCATGCGGTCCGTCCACTGCGAGAAAGTCCTTCATGCCTGCTCCCTCCAGCCTCATCGCCAGTTCCCTGCACGCCGGCTACCCGGGCGAGGAGGTGCTGAGCGGGATCGATCTGACCGTCCACCCCGGCGCGGCCCCGCTCGGCCTGCTCGGCCCCTCCGGAGCGGGCAAGACCACGCTGCTGGCGACCCTCAGCGGGGAGCACAAGCCCTCCGCGGGCCGGGTCACCTGGGACGGCCGCGACGTGACGAGGCTGCGCGGGAAGGAGCGGCGCCGCTTCCGGGCGGCCGTCCGCTTCGTCTCGCAGTACGCGATGACGATCTCCGATCCGCGGGAGACGGTCAGCTCCCGTCTCGAGCTCGCCGCGAAGGAGGCTCGCAAGGGAGGGCGCACCCACGCCGTCTCCCCCGCCGAGATGCTCGCGAGCGTCGGCCTGCCCGACGGTCTCCTGCCGCGCACGATGCGCACCCTCTCCGGCGGGGAGACCCAGCGGGTCGCGCTCGCGACCGCGCTCGCCACCCGGCCGGAGATCCTGGTGCTCGACGAGCCGCTGACCGCGGTGGATCCGAACACCCGCACCGAGATCGCCGCCACCCTCGCCGCGACCATCGGGCGCCTGGGCATCGGCACGCTCGTCGCCTCCCACGACGTCGAGCTGCTGCAGCGGCTGTGCCCGCAGATCGCCTTCCTCGGGCAGGGGCGGCTGCTCGCCCAGGGCACTCTGGCCGAGGTGCTCTCCCACACCGAGCACGAGCCGATCCGAGAGCTCGCCGAGGCGAACCCGCGGGCGGTGCAGCGCTTCCGCTGACCCCTGCGCCGCCGGATCCATCGGCGGGATCGCCCGCGCGAGAGCGATGCGCGCCGGCCAGTTCCCCGGTCACGGCGCAGGAGGGCCGGCGCCTCAGATGCCGGGATCCCCCTCGCCCGCGGCCTGGACCAGGCGGCGCCGCGCGAGCGTGGCCAGCAGCTGCGCCTGCCGGGCGAGCACGGAGTCGTCGAAGGTCGCCTGCGGGGAATGGTTCGAGGCGGGAGGATCTGCGGGGTCGTAGTCCCGAGCCGCGCCGATGAAGCCGTACGCGCCGGGGACCTCCGCGAGCACGCGGGAGAAGTCCTCCGAGCCGGTGCGGGGATCGTCGAGCTCGAGGTACTCCTCCTCGCCGAACAGGTCCTGGGCGGTGCGGGCGAAGAACTCCGCCTCCGCGGCGTCGTTGATCGTCGCCGGCAGCACCGTGCGCATGGTCGCCTCGACCCTCAGCCCGTGGGCGCGGCCGAGCCCGGTGACGAAGGACGGCAGGTCCTCGACCAGGGCGGCGGTCGTGTCGGTGCTGAAGGAGCGCACCCCGGCGCGGAAGTGCGTCTGATCCGGGATGATGTTCGGCGCGCTGCCGGCGTGGACCTCCCCGACCGTGAGCACCACCGGGTCGAAGGCGCTGTACCGACGGGTGATGCGGCTGTACAGGGCGGAGATCATCTCCGCGGTCGCGGGCACAGGGTCCAGCGCGTGGTGGGGGCGGGAGCCGTGCCCGCCGCGGCCGATCACGCGCACGTCGAGCACCGAGTAGGCGGCCATCAGGGTGCCGGCGCGACCGGAGACCAGGCCCGTGGGCGCATCGGCACCCACATGCACGCCGTAGGCCGCGATCGGCCTCTCCCCCGCGGCCTCGAGCACGCCCTCGCGCAGCATCGCGCCCGCACCGTCGTAGCCCTCCTCGCCGGGCTGGAACATGAAGACCACCGTTCCGGGCAGGCTCTCCCGCTCGGCGGCCAGCAGGCGCGCCGCCCCGACCAGACCCGCCACGTGCAGGTCGTGCCCGCAGGCGTGCATCGCCCCGTTGGTCGAGGCGTACGGCAGGCCGGTGTCCTCCGTGAGCGGCAGTGCGTCCATGTCGCCGCGCAGGAGCACCACGGGGCCGGGGCGCCCGCCGCGCAGCACCGCGACCACGGAGGTGGTCTCGCGTCCGAGCGTGATCTCGAGATCGGGGACCTCGAGCGCGTCGAGCGCCTCGAGCACGATCTGCTGCGTGACGGGCAGGTGCAGGCCGATCTCGGGCGTTGCATGCAGGCGTCGCCGCAGCGCGACCAGCTCGTCGAGGAAGCGGGGGTCAGCAGGGTCCGGGCTCATCGTCGTCGGCGTCCTTCCAGCAGAGGGTGAAGCGACGAGTTCCGGTGCCAGGTCGCCCTTCTGGAATCACTGTACGAGAACGTGGACACCAGCACCTCCGGCGGGCTGTGTCAGCGTGCCCCTCCTCGGCGCGCTCCCCCGGCGGGAGCGCGACAGCATCGCTGAGCGCACCCGCGCGGGGCAGGACGCAGCCCCGCTGGACGACGTCCGAGGCGCATGGTTGCGCAGCCGTGTCAGTGCTCGACGATCGTCACGCGTCGGGCCGTGCGGTCACGTCGCTTCGAAGGAGAGCAGACAGACCGGCCGCGACGATCTCGTGGGCGCCGACGACATGCTCGGCATGCAGCTGGGCATACAGCGGAGCGACGCTCGGATCGACCGGGCGGAACCGCTCATCATCGGACACGGGCGCGGTGGTCGCACTGCCGATCACGAAGTTCGACAGCGCGTAGGAGGCGCTGAGCGGATCCGGCACGTTCGCTTCGGCGAGCACGCTGCACATACGCTCAGAGAAGCGCAGATAACCCGGCCCGCGGGGGGCGCGGAAGCCGATGACCTGGCAGGCCCATGGGTGTCGCAGGAGATGACGGTGGAAGGCGAGCATGAGGTCATGGATGCCCATCTCGCGCATCCCTCGCTGCATCTCCTCGTCCTCACTCAGCGCGTGGTCGAGAGCGAGGTCGAACAGATCATCGACGGATTCCACACGCGAGTACAAGCTCGCGGGGGCGACGCCCAGCCGGGCCGCCACTGCTCTGACCGTCAGAGCACGGAGACCACCCGCATCCAACAGCCCGACCGACTCGCCGGCGATGGCCTCGACGTCGACCGCTCGCGCTCTGCGCACCGGCTTGCGGTGATCCCAATAGCTCATAGAGCACCTCCCTTCACCTTATGCGAACTATGTTAGTTTACGAGCATGCTCGATGCTGCTCTGCTTCCGCTGCGCGACGGTCACGCATGTCTGCGCCAGCTCCGTCACGACGATGCTGTTGCCTATGCCGCCGGCACGGCCGATCCCGCCGTCCAGAGATATGGGCACCTTCCCGAGCCCTTCTACACACCGACCTCTGTGAAAGCCATGATCGACGGCGACGTCCGCGCCGGGCTCGAACGCGGCGATCTGGCGGTCCTCGCGATCGCCGACGCGGAGACCGACGAGTTCGCGGGCAGCCTGGTGGTCTTCGACGTCTCCGAGGACCAAGGGGAGGTCGGCTTCTGGGTGCATCCGGACCACCGCGGAGGCGGCATCGGGTCCGCAGCGCTGGGCCTGGCCGCACAGTACGCCCATCGCACCGGTCTGGCGCGGCTCACGGCCCGCACCGCCACCGACAACACCGCCTCCCAGCGCGTCCTCGCCCGAGCCGGCTTCGTCGAGACCGGACGCGCTGTGGGGACCGCACCATCGGGCCACGAACTCACCCTCATCCATTACCAGCACACGACGTGAGTAGACCGCGACAGACATCGCCGGAACCCCGATGTCAGCTCACTGAGTGCTCTCGCTCGTCGAGGGGCGCGACGTCCGGCGCTGGGCGCGGAGGGTGAGACGCTGGCTGGACCACCCCGGACCGCACCGGATCCGCGACGCCATCAGGTCGTCACCGCACACGACGAAGCCCCCCGTCCGGGAGGACGGAGGGCTTCGACTGTCGGTGCGCCATCAGGGATTCGAACCCCGGACCCGCTGATTAAGAGTCAGCTGCTCTAACCAACTGAGCTAATGGCGCGAACAGGAAAGAACTTTACCCCCAAGTCCGCCCTCGTCCAACTCGAGAGGCCCCTCTGTGAGCCAGTGAACAGCGAGGGATCCTCCGTACCCCCGGTGCCCCTCGGAGCTCGGGCCCACAGACCCGGCCACCGAGCCGCGGCACCCGGAGACTGCCACAGGATCTGCGGTCGCCACGGGACGGTCGGCGGCGCGGGGAGGGGATCCGATCCCCTAGACTCGGCCCCCTCAGGGAACACGGCGGGCGAGGGCACAGACCCTCGCCGGAGGAGGTCAGCGTGCGGATCGCGGTCACCGGTGCCACAGGTGTGCTCGGCCAGGAAGCCGTGGAGGCGCTCGTCGCCGCCGGGCACGAGGTCACCGGCATCACGCGGCGCGACTCCGGAGTGCCGATCGTCGAGGGGCGCGGCGGCAGCGCGATCGTCGCCGACGTGTTCGACCCCCGTGACCTCACCCGCGCCTTCCGCGGCCACGAGATCGTGATCAACACCCTCGCGCACGTGCCCGTCGGCATGTCGGGCCTGCGCCCGCTCGCCTGGCGCGAGGACGACAAGCTCCACCTCGAGGCCTCCGTCGCGATCGCGAAGGCGGCGGCCGAGGCCGGTGCGCGGAAGCTGATCCAGGAATCCACGATCTTCCTCTACCCGGACAACGGCTCCGACTGGATCAGCGAGGATCTCGCGCTGAACGTGCGCAACCAGGCCTTCCGCCCGCGGGTGCGGGAGATGCGCGCGGCGGTGGACTTCGCCACCTCCGGGCGCAGCGCCGTGATCCTGCGCCTGGGCCAGCTGTTCGGCCGCGACCAGCACACCACCCATGCGCTCAAGGCGACCCGGGACGGCGATCCGATCCTGCTGGGCAAGCCGGACCACTACGTCACGCTCCTGCACCACTCCGATGCCGGGCGCGCCTTCGTCGCGGCCCTGCGCGCCAGCAGCGGCTTCTACAACGTCGGCGGAGAGCCGATCACGAAGAAGCGCTGGGCGAAGGATCTCGCCACCGAGGCCGGTGCGCAGTCGCCGGCGAAGTTCTACCCGGAGATCACGCAGGCGATCGTCGGCACCCGGCTCGACGTGCAGCGGCGTTCGCTGCGGGTCTCCTCGGTGCGGTTCATGTCCGAGACCGGATGGCGGCCCACGGTGGGCCCCTCCACCCCGGGCTGGTCGCGCCGCTGACCGCCGGCGCCGCGTCGTCGGTGTCGTCGGCGCGGTGTCTCAGAGCTCGCGGAGCACGCGCGCCGGGTTGCCGACCGCGAGGCTGCGGGCGGGCACGTCCCTGGTGACCACGCTGCCCGCGCCGATCACGGCCCCGTCTCCGATGCTCACACCGGGCAGCACGGTCACTCCCCCGCCGATCCATACGTCGTCGCCGATGGTGATCGGTTCGGCCGCCTCCCAGCCCTCCCGCCGAGGCTCCAGCTCGAGCGGATGGATCGGGGTGAGCAGCTGGATGTTCGGGCCCAGCTGGCAGTGGCGCCCGATGCGGATCTCGACCACGTCCAGTGCGGTGAGGGCGTAGTTGACGAAGGTGCCCTCCCCGATGTGCAGCTGGGTGCCGTAGTCGAGCCGCAGCGGTGCCCGCACGTGCGCCCCCTCCCCCAGGGAGCCCAGCAGCTCGCGGAGGATCTGCTGGGCGGCCTCGGGATCCGTGGGGTACTCGCGGTCGAAGCGCGCCGTCTCGGCGAGGGCGTGGCGGTAGCGCCTCTGGATCTCAGCATCGTCGGCCCGCTACCAGTCCCCCGCGAGCATGGTCTCGAGCGGGGTGCGCGGGTCGTTCTCGTCGAGGGTGAAGCGCTTCATCCCGCGAGCCTACGCGGCATCTCGCCCTCCACGGCGACGCCTCAGCGGGGCAGGCGCATCCCCACGCTGGGCGCGGAGTCGACGAAGCCGAGGGAACGGTAGAGCCGCTGTCCGGGAGGGTCCGCGAGCAGCGTGATGTACGGGTGCGGCGGTGCGGCGGCGTCGATCCGGGCGAGGAGGTCCTCCATCACGGCGCGGCCCAGACCCTGGCGCTGCTGTGCGGGCTCGGTCGCCACATCGGCCAGATGGAAGTACCAGGTGCCGTCCCCGATCACGCGGCCCATCGCGGCCAGATCGCCCTCGGCGGTGCGGACCGCGGCCCAGGCCCAGCTGTTCGCCAGCGCCCCGGCCGCCTGCGCGGCAGTGCGGGGGCTGAGCCCGGCCACCTGGCGCAGGCGCACGTACTCCCGGCGCGTCGGCGCGGAGCGGGTGAGGCGGAATCCGGCGGGCAGCGGCGCTGCGGGCGAGGTGGACGGGGAGGACGGGAGGTCGGGCATGCCCCGATCCTGCCAGGCCGGCGGCGGAGCGGGGATACTGGCACGGTGCATTCTTCGAGCGCTGATCTGACCGATGACGACCGCTGCCCGTGCGGCAGCGGTGACACCTTCGGCGCGTGCTGCCGCCCGGTGCTGCGGCAGGAGCGCCGCGCCGGCACGGCCCAGGCACTGATGCGATCGCGGTACACCGCCTTCGCGGTGCGGGACCTCGAGCATCTGCTGCGCAGCTGGCATCCCGCCACCGCGCCGGAGCGTGCCGACCTCGCCGCTTCACTCGCCGAGGAGGTGCGCTGGCTGCGGCTGGAGATCCACGCGAGCACCGCCGGCGGACCCTTCGACGACGCCGGCACGGTGGAGTTCAGCGCGATCTCGCGCGGCCCGCAGGGGCGCCAGGTGCAGCGGGAGCTCTCCCGGTTCGTCCGGGAGGACGGCGCCTGGCTCTACGTCGACGGGCAGCAGGGCACGCCCCGGGCATGACGAACGCCCCGGCCCCGCAGGGGACCGGAGCGTTCGTGAGATATCGCGGCGGGGGCGCAGGCCGCTGCCGTGCAGGATTCCGCTCGCAGGGCGCCGCTGCGGGTGGAGCGCGCTCAGCGCCCGGTGGACGCGACCTTCTTCTCGGCCCGCTTCGCGGCCTCCTGGAGGATCGCTCCGAGCTCTGCGGCGTGCTTCTCCGCCTCCTTGGAGCGGGGCAGCGAGGACTTCTTCACGGACTTCGCCGCCTTCTTCGCGGACCGCTCGGTGCTGCGCCGGGCGTCCTTCATGGCGGCGGCGAGCTTCTCGCCGCGGGTGGGCTCCCGCCGGGACAGGGCCACCGCCGTGGCGATGCCCGCACCGATCAGGACCACGCCGATGACGCCGCCTGCGACCGCCATGGGGAGCGTCGCAGGGGTCTTCCCGTCACCGGCCGCGGAAAAACCCTTCACCGAACCGACCAGCTCGTTCTTCCAGCGGGTCGCGGCGTTCTTGGGATTGACGCGATCCAGGAGCTCGTCGATGTCCGACGCGAGGTTGTCCTGTCGCCGATAGGCCTCGTCGCGCATCTCGTCCAGGCTCTTGTTCTTGGCCACCACTGCCTCCGGGGGTCGTCAGGGCTTGCTGTTGCAGATCGTATCGTGGTCGCGGGCGGCTCGTGGCCCACGCCACGTGCGCGGCTCAGCGCGCGGTGCGGGAGAGGAAATCCTCCGCGCCGCCGACGAGCTCGACGTGGCCGGTCTCGACGTCCGCCGTGGCCATCGTCGCGACCTCGGCGGCGAACTCCTCGACGGAGTAGAGCTTGCCGGCGGCCTCGCGGCGGGCCTCGAGGGCGCCGGGCCGGGCACGGTTGAGCAGGGTCGCGGTGACGGTCCCCTCGATCATGTCGCCGGAGACCACCACGAAGGAGACACCCTCCTCGGACATCTCGGGCAGCCGCTCCGTCAGCGCCGTCTCGCCGGCCCGCTTCGAGCGCGCGACCTGCTCGTACTCGGGCATGGTCTCCACCTCGTCGATGAAGTGCGCCTGGTGACTGGTCACGAAGACCACGCGGCCGCCCTCGATGAGGTGCTCGAGCCCGGCGGTGAGGGCGTCGTTCTGCGCGTCGCGGTTCAGGCGCATCGCGTAGTCCTCGCCGAGATCGGCCTCCATGCCGCCGGAGGCGTTCAGGACCAGCAGGTCCAGGCCGCCGAAGGTGTCGACCGCGGTCTGCATGAGCTGGCGCACGCTCTCGGGGTCGGTGAGGTCGGCGCCGACGGCGATGGCCTTCCCGCCGGCGGCCTCGATCTCGGCGACGACCTTGTTCGCCCGCGGCGCCTTCTGGCGGTAGTTGATGACGACGTTCGCTCCCTCGGCGGCGAGCAGCTTCGCGGTCGCGGCCCCGACTCCTCGGGACGAACCGGTGATGACGGCGGTCTTGCCGGCGAGGGCGCTCATGGGGAACTCCTGGGATTGCGAGGGTCTGTGCGGTACGAGGGTGGTGGCGCGACCGCGCCGCCCGCGTCCGGGGCGGGCACCGTGCGTCACCGACCTCCCGAGCCTACCGGAGCATGCCCGTCGTGCCGCTAGGCTGGGCCCGCGCGCGAGTGGCGGAATTGGCAGACGCGCTGGATTTAGGTTCCAGTGCCCTCGGGCTTGGGGGTTCGAGTCCCCCCTCGCGCACGCATCACCCCCGCGACGAGGAGAGTGCCCATGACGCTGTTCGGGCTCGTCCGCCACGGACAGACGGACTACAACCTGCAGGATCTCTTCCAGGGATCCTCGGACATCCCGCTGAACGCGACAGGGATCGCGCAGGCCCATGCGGCCTTCGACGATCTGCCGGACGTGGACTGGGACGTGGTGATCTCCTCACCGCTGCAGCGGGCCGAGCAGACGGCGCGGATCATCTGCGAGGACCATGCCCTCCCCTTCGGCGGCACCGATCCGCGCCTGGTGGAGATCGACTGGGGTGCCGCCGAGGGACAGCCCGTCGAGGAGATGGAGCGCACCTACCCCGGCAGGTCCTTCCCCGGCCGTGAGGAGCACCAGGCCGTCGCCGACCGCGGCTACGACGCCCTGGAGGCGCTCGAGGAGAGGTTCCCGGGCCAGAAGGTCCTCCTGGTCGCGCACGGGACGCTGATCCGCTTCCTCCTCTCGGGGATCATCGAGCAGCCGCTGCCCTCGATCCCCAACGCCACGCTGTCCCTCGTCGAGCTCGAGGAGACCACCTGGCGGGTGAGGATGATCGCGGGGCAGGAGGTCGACCATGCGGTCAAGGTCGTCTCCCGCGAGCAGAACCCGCGGTTCGTCCTCGAGAAGTCGCACCTGACACCCGCGCAGATCGCCGCCCGCAGCACCGCTGCGGCCGCCGCCGAGGGAGGCCTCCGATGACCAGTCGCACCGCCGTGGATTCCGAGGGCTCCTGGTTCGAGCCCGAGCACATCGCCGAGCTGCGCCGCCGCCTGCCGATCCCGTACGTCGACGTGGTGCCGGTGCGCACGGACGTGGACGGCTCCGTCGTGGAGGTGGGCCTGCTGCTGCGCGCCTCCGGTGCCGGGCGGATCGTGCGCACGATCGTCTCCGGGCGCGTCCTGGTGCACGAGACGCTGCGGGAAGCGATCGCGAGGCACGTGGAGAAGGACATGGGCCCGATGGCGATGCCCCGCATCCCCGTCTCCCCGGTGCCGTTCACGGTCGCCGAATACTTCCCCACCCCGGGCGTCTCACCGTTCCACGATCCCCGCCAGCACGCGCTCTCGCTGGCCTACGTGGTGCCGATCGACGGGGAGACCGCCCCGCAGGAGGACGCGCTGGAGCTGACCTGGTTCGAGATCGACGAGCTGCTGGCCGAGACCTCCCCGCTGCACGAGATGGACGGCGGCCGGGACCTGCTGGTGCGGCGGGCCCTCGCCCACGTCGGCGTCCTCTGAGCGGCGCGCGGGCTGGAGGTCGTCGGGCAGCGCCCGGCCGCGTCTCAGACCAGCAGCTGCGCGACGTGCCCGGCCAGGGCCCGGAACGCCTTCCCGCGGTGGGAGATCGCATCCTTCTGCGCGGGGCTGAGCTCCGCCGCGGAGCGCGTCTCCCCGTCCGGCAGGAACAGCGGGTCGTAGCCGAAGCCGCCCTCGCCGCGGCGCTCCCGCAGCAGCAGGCCCACCATCTCGCCGCGCTCGACGCTCTCCGCACCGCCGGGGGCGACCAGCGCCGCCGCACAGACGAAGCGCGCCGTGCGATGCGCGTCGGGGACGTCGCCGAGCTGGGCGAGCAGCAGATCGTTGTTCGCCTCGTCGTCGCCGTGGCGGCCCGACCAGCGGGCGGAGAAGATCCCCGGCGCCCCGCCGAGCACGTCGACGGCGAGGCCGGAATCGTCGGCGACCGCGAGCAGGCCGGTGGCCGCCGCGGCCGAGCGGGCCTTCAGCAGGGCGTTGCCCTCGAAGGTGACCGCATCCTCGACCACGTCCGGCAGCGCGATCCCGGCCGAGGAGATCACCTGCTCGGGGGCGAGCCCGGGCACCGCGGCGGTGAGGATCCGCTGCAGCTCCCCCAGCTTCTTGGCGTTGTGGGAGGCGAGGATCACCCGCGCTCCGTCGGGCAGGTCCGTGCGGGCCCCGCTCATCGCTGCTGCGCCAGGACGTCCTGCTGGATCTGCGCCAGCTGCGCGCAGCCGCCGGTCGCGAGATCCAGCAGCGCCCCCAGCTCGGCGCGGTCGAAGGGCGCGCCCTCGGCGGTGCCCTGCACCTCGACGAAGGAGCCCGAGCCGGTGACCACGACGTTCATGTCGGTCCCGGCGGCGACGTCCTCGCGGTACTCGAGGTCCAGCAGCGGGCGGTCGTCGACGATGCCCACGCTGATCGCGCTCACCGAGTCGGTGAGCACCTGGGCGGCGGCCGGCAGGGCGGTGTGCTGCTTGCCCCACGAGATCGCGTCGGCCAGTGCCACGTAGGCGCCGGTGATCGCCGCGGTGCGGGTGCCGCCGTCGGCCTGGAGCACGTCGCAGTCGAGCTGGATGGTGTTCTCCCCCAGCGCGTCGAGATCGATCACGGCGCGCAGCGAACGGCCGATCAGGCGGGAGATCTCATGGGTGCGCCCGCCGATCTTGCCCTTGACGGATTCGCGCGGGGAGCGGGAGTTCGTGGCGCGCGGCAGCATCGCGTACTCGGCCGTGACCCAGCCGGAGCCCGAGCCCTGCTTCCAGCGCGGCACGCCCGCGGTGAAGGACGCGGCGCACAGCACGCGGGTGCGGCCGAACTCGATCAGGGCGCTGCCCTCGGCGTGGTCGAGCCAGCCGCGGGTGATGCGCACCTCCCGCAGCTGATCCGGGGTGCGGCCGTCGATGCGGTCGCCGGCGGGGGTGGGGGTCGAAGAGCTCATGGAGCTCCTTCCTCGAGAAGCGTCAGGGGCCGCGGATCTCCGACTGCGCGGTGCACGCAGTGCGTCGATCAGGCGCGGGCTCGATAAGGGACGACCTCGAGGATATCCATCGGGGCGACCATCGTGATCGGCCCCGAATGCACCTCGCGCGCCTCGGCCAGCGGGATCTCCGGATCGGTCCAGGCGGGGATGTGCGTCAGCGCCAGCTGGCGCACTCCGGCCCGGGTGGCGCACTGACCGGCGCGGCGGCCGGTGAGGTGCACCCCGGTGAAGCGGTCGTCCCGGCCCTCGATGTATCCGGCCTCGCACAGGAACAGGTCGGCGTCTCGGGCCAGCTCGTCCAGCGCCTCGCAGGCGTCGGTGTCCCCCGAGTAGACGAAGGTGGCGTCTCCGGCGGTGATGCGGAAGCCGTAGGCCTCGACGGGGTGGAGCACGGCGCGGGTCTCGATCTGCAGCGGCCCGATCGTGAAGCGCTGGTGGTCGGTGAGGACGTGGTGCTCGAAGGGCGCGCACGTCACCCCGTCCGGGACGCGGCCCTCGCGGCCCAGCACGGCGGCGATCCTCTCGGGCAGCGGTGCCGGGGCGTGGACGGGCAGCAGGCCCAGGTCGTCGCGCGAATGATACGCCCAGAACACCTCGAGCCCGGTGACGTCGAGGAAGTGATCGGGATGGAGGTGGGAGATGATCACCGCGTCCAGATCGGCCGGGTCGATCACGCTCTGCAGCGGGCCGAAGGCGCCGGACCCGAGGTCCAGCAGCACCCGCCACAGCCGCCCGTCGGCGTCCTCGTGCTCGATCAGATAGCTCGAGGCGGCGCCTCCGGGGCCTGCGAAGCTGCCGCTGCAGCCGATGACGTGGATCCTCATGCCAGCACCGCCGGCAGCGACGCGGTCGTCTCCAGGGTGGGGCCGAGGAAGCGGCGGGAGAGCCGGGCGAAGTTCTCGCTGCCCGTGCCGAAGGCCGTCTGGGAGAAGACGTGCCGCGGCGGGCGCTGCGTCTCCCGCAGCTGCTCGGTGGCCTGCAGCTGGCTGTAGACGTCCAGCGCGGTCTCCTCCGCGGAGGAGACCAGGGTGACGTCCGGTCCCATCACGTAGCTGATGGGGCCGGCGAGCATCGGGTAGTGGGTGCAGCCCAGCACCAGGGTGTCCACCTCCGCCTCGCGCACCGGGGCGAGGTACTCCTCCGCCATCTCGACCACCTCGCGGCCGGAGACCACGCCGTTCTCGACGAACTCGACGAAGCGCGGGCAGGCCTGGGCGGTGAGGGTGAGGTCCGGCGCGGCGGCGAAGGCATCCTCGTAGGCGCGGGAGGTGACGGTGCCCTCGGTCGCGATCACGCCGACCCGGCGGTTGCGGGTCGCGGCGACGGCGCGGCGCACGGCCGGCTGGATCACCTCGATCACCGGCACGTCGTAGCGCTCCCGTGCATCCCGCAGCACCGCGGCGGAGGCGGTATTGCAGGCGATGACCAGCATCTTCACCCCGTGGCCGACGAGCTCGTCCATGATCTCCAGGGCGAGGGAGCGCACCTCGGCGATCGGGCGCGGGCCGTAGGGCCCGTGCGCGGTGTCGCCGATGTAGACCAGCTCCTCCTGCGGCAGCTGGTCGAGGACGGCGCGGGCGACGGTCAGGCCACCCACCCCGGAGTCGAAGATCCCGATCGGCGCGTTGTTCATCCGGGCAAGGCTAATCTCGACAACCGTCCGCGGCAGTGACGGCACGCTCACTGCGTGCAGTTTCACACCTCGTCCACATCCCGTCGGGGGCCGGGAGGCGCGTCGCCGCACCGTCCGTGCCCCGCCGCGACACCGTCAGTCCAGGGCGCGCAGCAGGCTCTCCTGCAGCCAGGACAGCAGCTCGTACACGGCGATGACGATGTCGGAGCCGACGTGCTCGTCATCGCCGGAGGGCCCGGCCCCCTCGACCCGCTCACCGATCTGCTGCAGCATCCGCACCGTGTCGAAATCGCCGTCGCGCTGCAGGCCCAGCCGGTCGGCGAGCACGATCCGCACGTCGTTGAGGGCGCGCAGCATCGCGAGCGACTCGGCCTCGTCGACCACCACCTCGCTGTGCCCGCCGCCGGTGCGGTCCAGGATCGTCATCACCAGGCGGAGGTCGGCGAGCTTCCCGTCGGCCAGGTCCTGCTGGCCCAGGCGCCGGAACTCGGCTGCGGCGGTGGGATCCTCCGAGGCGGCGGGGAACAGGCGCTTGACCGCGGAGTCCGAGGGGTCGCGGGCGTCACGGCCGGCGAATTCCGCCTCCAGGCGGCGCAGCGGGTCCTCGCTCTGCGCGGCCCGGCGCAGCACGTCGCCCTCGGCGTCGATCCCCAGATCGGCCCGGATCAGATCGGCCGTCTCCTGGGCGACCTGGGCGATGATCGCCTTCTCCTCGCCGTCGAGGCGGCAGGCCAGGGTGCCGTCCGCGCGGCGGCGGAATGCGTGCGCCATCAGCCCTCCCCCGCCCGCTCGAGCGTGGCCTGCAGGCCGAAGGAGTGCATCGCCTGCACGTCCGTCTCCGCCCGTTCGCGGGAGCCGCGCGAGACGATCGCGCGCCCCTCCTCGTGGACCTGCATCATCAGCTGCTCCGCGACGAGATGGGAGTACCCGAAGTAGCGGCGGAACACGAACACGACGTAGCTCATGAGGTTCACCGGGTCGTTCCAGACCACGGTGCACCATGGCCCGTCGGCCTCCAGCGTGCCCTGCACACTGCCTGCGAGGTCGGTGCGCGAGCCCGTCCCCGGATCCGCCCGCGGCAGGTCCACCGGCATGCACATCCTCCTGAGTCCGACCGCGCCCCAGGGATCGGGAGGCGGCGGGGACGAGTCTACGGGGCGCGCCCGGTCCCCTGCCGTCCCGCCACGCATTACGGTGGACACCGTGACTTCTGCCCTGCTCACCGATCTCTACGAGCTGACGATGCTGGAGGCCGCCCGCGAGGCCGGCACCGCGTCGCGGCGCTGCGTCTTCGAGGTCTTCACCCGTTCCCTGCCCGAGGGGCGTCGCTACGGCGCTCTCGCCGGCACCAGTCGCGTGCTCGACGCGATCGCCGACTTCCGCTTCGACGACGCCGATCTGCGCTACCTGCGCACGGCGGGCGTGCTCAAGGAGGAGACCCTCGAGCACCTGGCCGAGTACCGCTTCCGCGGCGATGTGCACGGCTATGCGGAGGGTGAGCTGTACTTCCCCAACTCGCCGGTGCTGCGCATCGAGGGCACCTTCGAGAACGCGGTGCTGCTGGAGACGGCGGTGCTGTCGATCCTCAACCACGACAGCGGCGTCGCCTCGGCCGGCTCGCGCATGGTCACCGCTGCGCGGGGCCGCCCCTGCATCGAGATGGGCGGGCGCCGCGTGCACGAGGACGCCGCGATCGCCGCGGCCCGCGCCGCGTACGTGGTCGGCTTCGCCTCGACCTCGAACCTCGCCGCCGGCGCTCATTACCGGGTCCCCGTCGCCGGGACCGCCGCCCATGCCTTCACCCTCCTGTTCGACACCGAGGAGGAGGCGTTCCGCGCACAGCTCGCCTCCCAGGGGACCGGCACCACCGTGCTGGTGGACACCTACGACGTCGAGCAGGCGGTGCGCACAGCGGTGGAGATCGCCGGCCCCGGCCTCGGCGCGGTGCGCCTGGATTCGGGCGATCTCGGGAAGCAGGCGGCGCAGGTGCGCTCCCTGCTGGACTCGCTCGGGGCCACCTCCACGCGGATCACCGCCACCGGCGATCTCGACGAGCACCGGGTCGAGGAGCTGAAGGACGAGCCGCTGGACGGCTACGGCATCGGCACCCGCCTCGTCACCGGCGGCGGCCACCCGGCCCCCGGCTTCGTCTACAAGCTCGTGGAGCGGGAGGGGGCCGACGGGCGGATGCACCCGGTGGGCAAGCGCTCCGCCGCGAAGGAGACCCTCGGTGCGGGCAAGGCCGCGTTCCGCATGCTCGTGGGCGACACCGCGTTCGCCGAGCTGGTGCTGCCGGGCGAGGAGGAGGTCGCCGAGTTCGAGCGGGAGCTGGTGGCGGAGCTGACCTCCGGCGCCTCGAACCCGGAGTGGAAGCGCACCTCGATGCGGGCCCTGCAGCAGCCGCTGATCCGCGGCGGCGAGCTCGTGGAGGAGCTGCGCGCCCCGGCGCGGGTGGAGGCGGCGCGGGCCCGGCACGCCGCCTCGGTGGCCGAGCTGGGACTGCCGGCCGACGAGGGCCCGGACGGCGAGGTCGCGATCCCCACGATCACCGACGGCGTCGAGGCGGCCCGCCTGCTGGGCTGAGCCGTATCGCCGGGCTCGCCGGAGCCCGCGGGCGGATCGGCCGTCGGCGGTCAGCGGCGACCGGTGGTGGCCGCCCTGGCGATCAGCGGCGGCCGACGAACCAGCCGCGCACGATCGCGATCCGCTCCTGGATCTGTTCGGCGCTGGCCTGCGCGACCGCGGGCCCGCCGCTGCGGCTGCGCAGCGTGTTGTGCACGGAGCCGTGGGGCGTGCCGGATTTGCGCGACCAGGCCGCGACCAGGGTGCTGAGCTCCTTGCGCAGGTCCATGAGCTGGCGATGGTCGACCACGCCGGGCGTGGTGGGCGACTCCGCGGCGCCGCTCTTCTGCCGGCGCGCCTGCTGCTGGGCCTGCTGCTGCTGGAGGACGGTGCGCATCTGCTCAGCGTCGAGCAGGCCCGGGATGCCCAGGAACTCCTGCTCGTCCTCGCTGCCGATCATGCCGCCGGCGCCGTACTCGCCGCCGTCGAACAGCACCCGGTCGAAGCTCGCCTCCGACTCGAGCGCCTCGAAGCTCATCTCCAGCTGATCGGAGGCCTGCTCGGGACGGTTGGCCTGCTCGATGAGGCTCTCGTCGAGCCCGGTCTCCTCGTCGCCCGACGTCGGGCGGCGATCGAGCACGTGATCGCGCTCCGCCTCCATCTCCGCGGCATGCCCCATGAGGATCGGGACCGTGGGCAGGAAGACGCTCGCCGTCTCCCCTCGTGTCCGGGACCGCACGAAGCGGCCCACGGCCTGGGCGAAGAACATCGGGGTCGAGGTCGAGGTGGCGTACACGCCCACCGCCAGGCGAGGCACGTCCACGCCCTCGGAGACCATGCGCACCGCCACCATCCAGCGCTCCTCGGAGTCCGAGAACGCCTCGATCCGCTTGCCGGCGCCGACGTCGTCCGAGAGGACCACGGTGGGCTCCTCGCCGCAGATGTCCCGCAGCGTCGCCGCATAGGAGCGGGCCGCCTTCTGGTCCGTGGCGATCACGAGGCCGCCGGCGTCCGGCACGTGACGGCGCACCTCGGTGAGGCGGCGATCGGCGGCGGAGAGCACCGACTGGATCCACTCCCCCTTGGGGTCCAGCGCGGTGCGCCAGGCCTGCTGGGTGATGTCCTTCGTCTCGAGCGCGCCGAGCTGGGCGGAGACCTCGTCCCCCGACTTGGTGCGCCAGTGCATGCGCCCCGAATACGTCATGAACAGCACGGGGCGCACCACGTGGTCGCGCAGCGCATCGCCGTAGCCGTAGGTGTAATCCGCCTTCGAGCGCAGGAAGCCCTCGCCGTCCTCCTCGTAGGTGACGAAGGGGATCTGCGAATCGTCCGAGCGGAACGGCGTGCCGGTCAGGGCGAGGCGGCGCGTGGCCGGATCGAAGGCCTCCCGCACCCCGTCGCCCCAGGTGCGCGAGTCACCGGCGTGGTGGATCTCGTCGAGGATCACCAGGGTGCGATCCGCCTCGGTGCGCGCGCGGTGCAGCGCCGGGTGCATGCCGATCTGCGCGTAGGTGAGGGCCACGCCCTGGAAGTGGGAGCCGTGCGCGCCCTGGGCGTTGGAGAAGTTCGGGTCCAGCGAGATGCCCACGCGGGCGGCGGCATCGGCCCACTGGGTCTTCAGATGCTCCGTCGGGGCGACCACCGTGATGCGGCGGACGGTGCCCTCGGACAGCAGCGCCGCCGCGATCTGCAGCGCGAAGGTGGTCTTGCCAGCGCCGGGCGTCGCGACCGCCAGGAAGTCCTTGGGGGCACGGCTGCGGTACAGCTCGAGCGCCTCGGCCTGCCAGGCGCGGAGCTTGGGGACGGTGCCCCAGGCGGCACGCTCCGGGTAGGCGACGGGAAGCGATCTCGCCGCGGCCTCGGAGGGCTGGCGGGGGTCGCTCGCGGAGAAGAGAGAGGGGGTCGTGTTCACAGCGCTGACCACCGTACCGCGCCCCTCCGACGACCCGCCGACAGGCCCGATGTGAGGAAGTCGGAGGGTGTGTCGCCGCCGCTCAGCGCCGCCCGCCGAAGAAGCCGCGGAAGCCGCCGCCGCGCCCGGAGCCTCCCGTGCCGTCGCCGCCGTCGTTCGGCTCGCGCATCCCGTCGTAGATCTCCTTGCACTCCGGGCACACCGGGTACTTCTCGGGGTCGCGGCCGGGCACCCACACCTTCCCGCACAGCGCGATCACCGGGGTCCCGCCGAGGGCGGCCTGGGTGATCTTGTTCTTGCGCACGTAGTGGGCGAACCGGTCGTGGTCGCCGTCGTCGGTGCTCTGCTCCTGCTCCTGCAGCTGCCGGTCCAGCACCGCGGTGCTGCCGGGCGCGGCGCCCGGGTCGTCGCTGTAGGGGTCCATCCGGGACGGGTCGGAGGTGGAGGACATGACTGCTCCCTCGGTCGGTGTCGAGACGCCTCGAGCTTACCGGCCGGCACGCCGGCGGCCCATGGGCTGCCGGCGACCGGGCTGCCGGTGTCAGGGCTGCCCGGCGCCGCGGCGCCCGCCGTGTCGTCTCCGTCTCGCCGAGCCGGCGTCGGCCCCGCCTCCCGGGCAGCGCGGCCCGACGCTGGGACAATGCAGTGCATGGACGCTGTCGTCGATTTCCTCCGCCGCCTGCCCGACGAGATCGCACGGGTGGGCGGCTCCCTGCCGTGGCGCGCCGGGCTGCTGGTGCTCGCGCTGCTGCTGAACATCGGCTTCTACGTGCCCTCCCTGCCGGCGGGCACGCCCGGTGCCGGGGTGCCGGGGATCGACAAGGCGGTGCATCTGCTGGTGTTCGGCCTGACGGTGTTCGCCGCCGGGAGGCTGCTCGCCCCGCGGCGGCGGTTCCCGATCGGCTGGGTGGCGATCCTCGCCATCGCGCACACGCTGCTCATCGAACTGGTGCAGGGCGTGGCGCTGCCGGACCGCAGCGCCGACGCCGCCGACGTCCTCTTCGGCGTGATCGGCGTCGCGCTCGGGCTGGCGGCGTGGGCCGCGGAGCGGATGCTGCGCCGCACGGCCGCGCTGCACCACGGCGATCTCGAGGACGAGCCGCTCCCCGAGCAGCTCGAGCACGGCTCGCACTGATGGCACAGGACGCCGACGAGGACCATGACCGGCTCGGCGCGCTGGTCGGCGCGCTGACCCGCACCGCCGCCTCCGCTCCCCCGGACGGCGACCCCCTCGAGGGCGCGACCGCGGCGGCCGCCGCCGTGGACCGGCCCGGGCACGGCGACCCGCGGGTGTGCTCCGGGGTGACGGCCCTGTTCGCGGCCGACGGCACCCGCCTCCCGGCCGGCTCGCGCGAGATCACGCCGGTGCGCGAGGACACCCTGTTCGACCTGGCCTCCGTGACGAAGGTGGTCACGGCGCTGACCGCGGCGACCCTCATCGACGACGGCGTGCTGGACCCGCACTCCCCGGTGGCCGAGCACATGCGCGCGCCCGATCCCCGGATCACCGCCCACCATCTGCTGACCCACACCGCGGGGCTGCCGCCGGTGATGCCGCTGTGGCGCCTGCCCGGGGATCGCCGGGCCCGTCTCGAGGCGGTCTCGAGCGCGCCGCTCGTGACCGCCCCGGGCACCGCGCACGCCTACTCGTGCATCGGATTCATCCTGCTCGGCGCACTGCTCGAGGAGCTCACCGGCACGGCCCTGCCGGAGCTCGCCCGCCGTCGGGTGCTCGCCCCGGCCGGAGCCACGAGCGCCGGCTGGGAGCCCTGCCCGGAGCGGGCGGCGAGGGCAGCAGCCACCGAGCACCAGGCGGATCCTCCGCGCGGCCTCGTGCGCGGCACGACGCATGACGAGACCGCCTGGTCGCTGGGCGGGGCCGGCAACGCCGGCGTCTTCGCGACCCTCGAGGACGCCCTCGCCCTGGGCCGGGTGCTCGCGGGCAGAGGCCCGGGGCCGCACCTGTCCCCCGCGACGCGCCGACTGCTGACCCGTGACCAGCTGCCCGCCGGGGTGCGGACGGGTTCCCCGTGGCAGCAGGGCTGCGGGCTGCGGATCGGACAGGAGCTCGAGACCGGGGCCGTGCTGCCCCGGGTTGTGGGGCACCCCGGGTTCACGGGCACCTCGGTGCTCGCCGACCCCGGCACCGGCACCGTCGCGGTGCTGCTGACCAACCGGGTCCATCCCCACCGCACGCGCTTCACCGTCGAGCGCTCCCGGCGGGAGCTGGCGCGCCTCGCCTTCGGCTGAGCACCCGTCGCGGCGCCGGCCTGCTCGCCGCCCGGCGCGGCGGGCGCCCGGCGCGCGCTCAGCGCTGCGGGCTCCGCGCTCAGCGCAGCCGGGCGGCGGGGTTCGGGGCGGCGGCGAGCAGGCGACGGGTGTACTCGTGCTGCGGGTCGTCGATCACCGCGCGGCTCGTGCCCCGCTCCACCACGCGCCCGTGGTGCATCACCATCACCTCGTCCGAGTAGCGCCGCGCGCTGCCCAGATCGTGGGTGATGTAGAGGACGGCGAGGTCCTCGTCCCGGCGCAGCGAGTCGATGAGGTCGAGCATCTCCTGACGGATGGTGACGTCGAGCATCGAGACCGGCTCGTCCGCGATGAGCACCCTCGGCGAGGCGGCGAGGGCGCGCGCGAAGGAGACGCGCTGGCGCTCCCCGCCGGAGAGCTCGTGGGGGAAGCGATCGAGGTAGCGCTCCGCCGGTGTGAGCCCCACGCGCTCCAGCAGGTGCAGGCAGCGCTCGTGCACGGCGCTCGCGGCCCGCACCTCCTGGTGGAGGCGCACCGCCCGGCCCAGGGTGTACGCGATCCGGCGCAGCGGGTTCAGCGAGGCGAAGGGGTCCTGCAGCGTGAGCTGCACGTCTCCCACGTACTGCCGGTGGCCGGTGCCGCCGGAGGTGGGCACCTCCCGGTCGTCCAGCAGGATCTGCCCCGAGGTGGTGGGGATGAGCCGGGCGAGCATCCGGCCCAGCGTCGACTTGCCCGAGCCGCTCTGGCCCACCAGCGCCGTGATGCGGCCCTGGACGAGGGCGAGCGAGACGTCGTCGACCGCGCGCATCGTCTGCTGGCGGCGCAGCAGCCCGGTGCGGGCGCCGACGGGGTACTCCTTGACGAGGTGGCGGCCCTCGAGGATGACGCGGGGCTCGGTGCTCGCCGCCCCTGAGGGTGTGGTGTCGGTGGTGGTCATGCGAGGCTCCCCAGGTTCTCGAGCGAAGACAGCAGCGTCCTGGTGTACGGGTGCTGCGGGGACCGGTAGACGTCCATGGCGGGCCCGTACTCGACGAGCCGCCCGTGCCGCATCACGGCGATGGAGTCGGAGATCTCCAGCAGCAGGGCCAGATCGTGCGTGGTGAAGACGATCGCGAAGCCGTACTCCTCGCGCAGGCGCACCACCTGGTCGAGGACGTCACGCTGCACCAGCAGGTCCAGCGCGGTGGTCGGCTCGTCCATGAAGATCACGTCGGGCTCGAGCACGAGGGCGATCGCGATCGCGACCCGCTGCTTCATGCCGCCGGAGAGCTCGTGCGGGTAGGCGTCGATCCGCGAGGGGTCGATCCCCACCCGGCGCAGGTGCTCCTTCGCGATCTCGGTGCGCCGCGCCGGGGGCAGCCCGGGTCGGTGCACCCGGATCACGTCGTCGAACTGGGCGTGGATCGAGGTGACGGGGTTCAGCGCGTTCATGGCGCTCTGGAACACCACGGCGATCTCGTTCCATCGCAGGGCCCTCAGCTCCCGGTCCTCGAGGTGCAGCAGGTCCGTGGCCGTGCCGTCCTCCGCCCGGTAGGTGATCGACCCGTCGGTGATCTCGGCCGGGGGTCGCAGCAGCCGGGTGATCGCGTTGGTGAGGGTGGACTTGCCCGACCCGGATTCGCCCGCCAGTCCGAGGATCTCGCCGCGGCGCAGCGTCAGCGAGACGTCCTCGACGGCGTGGACCGTCCCGAACCCGGTCGGGTAGTCCACGTGCAGCGCGTCGACCTCGATGATGGGCGAGCCCGGCATCGGGGAGGGGCGGAGGCGCGGGGCGAGCTCCGGATCCTCCCGCTGCTCCGTCCCGGCGGGAGCGCGGTCGTCGGTGAGGGCGACGTGCTCCGCCGTCGCGCCGGTCGCGCCGCCTGGGCGGCGCGGTCCCGTCGAGCCGATCCCCGAGGCCTGGGCGTCCGTGCTGGTGGCGTCGCCGCCCGCGGCGCGGGCGGCCGGCCCCTTCCGCACCGCCGCTCCGGTGCGCAGGCGCGGGTTGGAGTACTCGTCGATCGCGAAGTTGATCAGGGCGAGGCCCGCGCCGATCACCGCGATCGCGAGGCCCGGCGGCACGTACCACCACCAGGCGCCGGCCAGCAGCGCCTGGGAGTTCTGCGCGAAGTAGAGCATCGACCCCCAGCTGGTGGTGGTCAGCGAGCCGAGCCCCAGGAAGGCCAGACCGGCCTCGGCGAGGATGCCGCCGATCACCGAGAACAGGAAGCCGGAGGCGACCAGCGGGAGCATGTTGGGCAGGACCTCGAAGAACATGATCCGGATCCGGCTCTCGCCGGTGGCGCGGGCCGCCTCGACGAACTCGCGGTTGCGCAGGGAGAGGGTCTGGGCGCGGATCACGCGGGCGGAGCCGGCCCAGGAGGTGATCGCGATGACGATCGCGATCGACAGCAGCCCGCGCGAGGGCAGGTACCCGGTGAGCACGATGAGGATCGGCATGCCGGGGATCACCAGGAACACCGCGGTGAGGATGTACAGCAGATCGTCGGCGACGCCGCGGAGGTACCCGCCGAGCAGGCCGACGGCCACGGAGACCACCTGGGAGACGACCCCGGCCAGCAGCCCCACCAGGAGGGAGGTGCGGGCACCGGTCATGAACTGCGCGAACACGTCCTGGCCGGTCTGGGTGGTGCCCAGCCAGTGCCGCGCCGAGGGCGGCTCGAGCATCTCGAAGGAGGTCTGGCTCGGGTCGAAGCGGGCGATCATCGGCCCGAACACGGCCAGCGCCGCGAACACCAGCACGATGAGCAGGCCGGCACGGACCTTCCCGCCGCGCGGGACGAGGGTGGAGATGGTCATGGCTCAGGCCCCCTGTCGGGTACGAGGATCGAGGACGACGTACGCGGCGTCCGCGATGAGGTTCGCGACGATCACCGCGAGGGAGATGATCAGGAACAGCCCCTGCATGAGGGGGAAGTCCTGCGCGGAGACGGCCTGGAACAGGGTGTAGCCCAGTCCCGGATAGTTGAAGATGACCTCGGTGAGCATCGATCCGCCGACGACAGCGCCGAGCGCGAGCGCGAATCCGGTGATGCTGGGCAGGATCGCGTTGCGCGCGGCGTAGCCGAACAGCACCATCCGCGGCGGCAGCCCCTTCGCCTCGGCCATCGAGACGTAGTCCTCGCCGAGGATCGTCACGGTCATGTTCCGCATCTGCAGCACCCATCCCGCGAAGGAGCCGATGACGATCGTCAGGGCGGGCAGGGCGGCGTGGAGCACCACCGAGCCGATGAACGGGGCGGACAGCTCGGGGAACATGGTGCGGTCGTACGCCCCCGCGTAGGGGAACCAGCCGAAGGTCACCGCGAGCACGAGCACGAGGATCAGCGCCATCCAGAAGTACGGGATGGCGTTGAGGAAGGTCAGCGCCGGCAGCACATGATCGGACCAGGTGCCGCGGCGCCAGGCCAGCAGCACGCCCAGCCCGGTGCCCAGCAGGAAGCTGATCACGGTGGAGACGCCCACCAGCACGACGGTCCAGGGCATCGCCCCGGAGATGATGTCGATGACCGGGACGGGGTAGTTGCTCAGCGAGGTGCCCAGGTCGAGGTTCACCAGGTCCGCCAGGTAGCGCCCGTACTGGATGATCAGCGGGTCATCGGTCATCCCGAACTGTGCGGCGATCGCCTCGGCCGCCTCGGGCTCGATCTGGCCCTCGGAGCCGGCGATGAGCACGCGCACGGGATCGCCCGGCATCAGGCGCGGGATCAGGAAGTTCAGCGTCAGGGCGGCCCAGGCGATGAACGCGTACAGGCCCAGCTTCTTCAGCAGGTATCTCATCGGTGGCTCCTCCGCCTCAGCTCGTGGTCCTGGTCAGGGCGCGCAGCACCATGACCCGGTCGGCGTTCTGCACGGGCGCGCCCAGGGCGTACGGCTCCGACTCGTCCGGGAAGCCCGTCCAGTGCGCGGTGTTGTAGTTGAACCAGTTCGGCGCCGTGACGATCGGCAGGGCGGGCATCTGCTCGACCATGATCCGCTGCAGCCCGTCGATCGCGGCGCGCTGCTCGGCCTCGTCGTCGGTCTCGGCGAAGGAGCGCAGCAGCTCGTCGGTCTCCTCGTCGTACCAGCGCTGGAAGTTCGCCACCACCGGCTCGTCGCCCTCGGTGCGGTACTCGGAGGAGAGCATCGCGCGGTACAGGTCCCAGGGGCTCTGCCCGGCCCCCGCGGTGGAGATGGTGATGTCGAAGTTCCCGGTGTCGCGCGCCTCGAGCCACTGCTCGAAGGAGATGCCCCGCGGGGTGAGGGTGATGCCCACCGTCGACAGCTGCGAGCCCAGGATCTGGCTGGTGGTCACCCAGTCGTTGTAGCTCGAGGGGATCGGCAGCTCGAAGACCAGCGGCGTGCCGTCGGGCGCGACCCGCACGCCGTCCGCGCCGCGCTCGTAGCCGGCCGCATCCAGCACCTCCTCGGCCTGCTCGACATCCTGCTCGTACTCGAGGTCCCGGTAGTCCTCGGCGATGAACTCCTCGAACGTGGGCCGGGGCAGCCCGGTGGGATGGGGCGGGCCGAAGTACTTCTGGTAGGCGATCTCGGCGATCTCCCGGCGATCGACCGCGAGGCTGATCCCACGCCGCAGCTCGAGGTCCTGGAAGAGCTCCTTCTCGAGGTTCAGCGTGAGGTTCACGGTGCCGTTGCCGGGATACCAGTAGCCGCGGTGCTCGGGATCGTGGTCCACGAAGATGCGGTCGATATTGGCGACGAACCCGCCGGACCAGTCGAGCTCGCCGGCCTGCAGCGCCGTGTTCATCGTCTGGGTGGTGAAGGAGGGCCAGGCGAGCTCGCGCGGCTCGAACTCCTCGGCGGCCCAGTGCTCGTCGTTGCGCACGAAGGTGTACAGCTGGTCGGAGAAGCGCTCGAGCACGTACGGGCCGCTGCCCACCGGGTCGGCGATCTGCTCGGTGGAGGGGTCCTCGAAGGCGGAGAACAGGTGCTCGGGCACGATCGGGCGGGTGACGATGTCCGCTTCCTGGGCGAAGGAGGCCCGGCCGAACTCGAGCCGCACCCGGTGCGCGTCGAGCGCCTCGGCGTCGACGACCTCGAGCGCCACCGTGTTGGTGGCGGGCACGTCGCGGTGCATCAGGAAGGTGAAGACCACGTCCTCGGCGTCCAGCGGCTCGCCGTCGGTGAACACGGCGTCCTCGCGCAGGGTCACCGTCATCACGGTGCCGTCCTCGTTCCATTCGGCGTCCGTCGCGAGCCACGGCTCGGAGACGCCCGGGTTCATGGCGGTGGCGAGGCGGAGGTTCTCGTAGATCAGGCCGCTCGCGCCCTGCAGGGGGACGCCGCCGTAGGGGTTGAAGTTGGGCTGGAAGGTGGTGGCGTCGTTGGCGTGGATCCGCAGCGGCAGGTCCTCGCCTGCCGCCGGCCCCGAGGAGCAGCCGGCGAGGGCCGCTGCCCCGGCGGCTCCTGCCGTGCCGAGCATCATCGCGCGGCGGGTGACCTCTGGTGTCATCGGAGGGTTCCTTCCTGGTGGACGGTCGGGCCGGCCTCGGCACCGGGCGGGGCGGCGTCGTCGGTGAGCGGGAGGGTGACGGGGGTGAAGGTGCGCAGCGTGGTGAAGCCGCGTGAGCTGTAGAGGCGGTGGGCCGGGGTGTCCGGAGCGGTCCACTGGAACCAGGCATGGGCGAGGCCCTCGCCGGCCATGTGCTGCAGGGCCCGGTCGAGCAGCGCGGCGCCGGCGCCGGTGCCGCGGGCGTGGGGGACGACCCCGAAGGGGCCGAAGCGGCTGGGGTCGGGGCCGACGAGGCCCCATCCGGCGAACCCGAGCAGGGCGCCGTCGCGGTCGCGGGCGAGCAGGATCCGCTCGAGGTCCGCGGAGGGCTGCGAGCGCTCCCTGGGCTCGGAGCGCCCGGCGTGCCGGCGCAGCAGCGCGGCCCATCCGGGGTCGAGGTGCTCCTCCACCACGGCGAGCAGCTCGGGACCGTCCTGTTCGCGGCAGGTCGCCACGTGGAGCCCGGGCCGGTCGCGGCCGACGGGGAGGTCGTGGAGCGGGCGGGTCATCGCCAGCGCCGTCCCGACGGGGCGGGCGCCGCGGCGGGCGAGGAAGCCGGCGGTGCCGGGGTCGCGCTCGGGATCGACTCCCGGCGCCGCGTAGCCGGCGGGTCTGCCGCTGATCCGCAGGCTGCGGGCCCCGGCGGCACGGGCGCAGCGGGCCGCCTCGCGCAGCAGGGCGGTGCCGATGCCGCGGCGACGGTGCGCGGGATCGACGGCCCCGCTGACCAGCCACGCCGCGCCCTCCTCGGTGCTCAGATGGACGTAGCCGCGCAGCTGTTGGCCCTCCATCGCGGTGAGCACCGTGGTCGCGGCGGCCGGCGCGGCCTCGAGCAGCGCGCGCATCCGGCGCGGCCCGATCACGGCCGTGGGAGAGCCGGTGGTGAGGGCGCTGAGGACCCCCGCCTCCTCGCTGCCGTGGACCTGCCGCAGGTGCAGGCCCCTCACGCCGCCCTCACCGTCGGCGCCGGGGAGGCGGAGAGGATCTCCTCGTACGAGGCGCCGTCCTCGATGCCCTCGCGGAAGGCGGAGGAGCCCCAGAGCAGGTCGATGAACGGCGGGCGTCCCTCCGCCTGCTCGCGCCACAGCGGGCGGTCGGGGTGCAGCGCGGCGACGGTGCTGATGATCGCGTGGCCCACCCGCAGCGGGTCGAGGACCTCCGGGCCGGCACCGGCCCGTGCCGGGTCGAGGGTGAGATGGACCTGGGCGCCGTGCACGTGCTCGCCCGCATGGTCGCCGTGGGTGGGCCGGTAGGCGGCCTCGCGGAAGCGCACCCCGGGCAGGTCGAGGGCGCGCAGCTGCGCCGCGAGCTCCGGTCCGCACCAGGGGGCGCCGAACAGCTCGAAGGGACGGGTGGTGCCGCGGCCCTCGCTGAGCGCGGTGCCCTCGAGCAGGCCGGTGCCGGGGTAGAGCGCGACGGTGGTCAGGGTGGGCATGTTCGGCGAGGGCGCCACCCAGCAGGCGGAGCCGTCGGCTCCCGGGGCCTCGACCACGTCGAGCTCGAGCTCGTGCTCCAGGTGGCCGGCGGCGACGGCCCGGGCGAGGCTGCCGAGCCTCTCACCGTGGCGCAGCGGGACGCCGAGGCGGCCCACGAAGCTCGCGCACGCGGGGTCCAGCCCCGGCCCGACCGCCGTCGCGGCGAGGGGTGCGGGCCGGTCGAGCACCGTCACGGGCAGGCCGAGCCGGGCGCAGGAGGCCATCACGTCGACCATGCTCCACAGGTAGGTGTAGAAGCGGCAGCCCACGTCCTGCAGGTCCACGACCACCCGGTCGAGGCCCGCACCGGCCAGCAGCCGGTCGAGCTCGGCGCCGTGGAGCCCGTAGGCGTCGAGGACGGGCAGCCCCGTGGCCCGATCGGTGTCGATGTCGTTGCCGTCCCCCGCCTGGCCCGTGCCCCAGTAGCCGTGCTCCGGGGAGATCAGGCAGCGCACGTCGACCTCTGCGGCGAGGAGGGCGTCGACCCCGCGGGCGAGGTCCGCGGAGACCGCGGCGGAATGGGTCAGCAGACCGAGGGCGCCGCCGGGCAGGAGATCCGGTGCGGCGAGGACCCGATCCAGTCCGGAACGAGCATGTGATGCAGACGACATGGCGACACGCTACACATCTCGCCCCGATTACGAAACCTTCCTTCGTAATGTCCGATTCCGTGTCGCGCCGACGCCGCCGCCGTGCCGCCCGCGCGGCCTCCGCGCTCCTGTTCAGCCCTCGAGGGTGATCTCGTCGGCGTAGATCGCCGACATCGCGCCGGTGATGGTGTCCACCGTGCCCGCCTCCTCGCGGGCCACCTGCTCCACCGCGCTCGCCACCGCCTTGGTCACGCCCTCGTGGAACACGCTCGGCACGATGTAGGTGGGGTTCAGCTCGTCGGCGGTGACCACATCGGCCAGCGCCTTCGCGGCCGCGAGCAGCATCCGATCGCTGACCCGGGTGGCGTGGGCGTCCAGCAGGCCGCGGAACACCCCGGGGAAGGCGAGCACGTTGTTGATCTGGTTGGCGAAGTCGCTGCGCCCGGTGGCGACCACCTCGGCGTGCTTGACGGCCTCGGCGGGATCGATCTCCGGGGTGGGGTTCGCCATCGCGAACACCACCGAGCGCTCGGCCATGGTGGCGACGTCCTCGGCGGTGAGGATGTTGCCGGCGCTGACGCCGATGAACACGTCGGCCCCGGCGACCGCGTCGGCGAGGCTGCCGGTGAGCTCGCGCGGGTTGGTGACCTCCGCGATCCAGGGCAGGCGGCCGGCGAGCTGCGCGCGCTGCTCGTGGATGATCCCGTCGATGTCGGTGACGACCACGTCGCGGGCCCCGGCGGCGCGCAGCAGGCGCAGGATCGCGGTGCCGGCGGCGCCCGCCCCGGAGAGCACGATGCGGGCGGTGGCGATGTCCTTGTCGACCACGCGCAGGGCGTTGCGCAGCGCGGCGACGACGACGATCGCGGTGCCGTGCTGGTCGTCGTGGAAGACGGGGATGTCGAGCTCGGCGCGCAGGCGGTCCTCGATCTCGAAGCAGCGGGGCGCGGAGATGTCCTCGAGGTTGATCCCGGCGAAGACGGGGGCGATCGCCTTGACGTGCGCGACGATGTCCTCGACCGAGTGGGCGTCCAGGCAGATCGGGAACGCGTCGATGTTCGCGAAGCGCTTGAACAGGGCGGCCTTGCCCTCCATGACGGGCATCGCGGCGAGCGGGCCCAGATCGCCCAGGCCGAGGATGGCCGAGCCGTCGGAGACCACCGCGACGGTGTTGCGCTTGATCGTCAGCCGGCGGGCGTCCTCGGGGTTCTCCGCGATGGCCTTGACCACGCGGGCCACCCCCGGGGTGTAGATCATCGAGAGGTCGTCGCGGTGGCGGATCGGCAGCTTCGACTCCACGGTGAGCTTGCCGCCGAGGTGGGCGAGGAAGGTGCGGTCGGAGACCTTGCCCAGCTCGACCCCGTCGACCGTGCGCAGCTCGTCCACGACCTCGATCGCGTGGTCGTGGCCGGCGGTGAGCACGGTGATGTCCGCCCGCATGCGCTCGGGGCCGGAGGCGGAGACGTCGAGCGCGGTGACCGTGGCGCCGCGATTCTCGATGCGTGCGGTGATGTCGCTGACCGCTGCGGAGCGGGCGGCGAACTCGAGTCGGATCGTGATGGAGTAGCTCACGGTAGGCATCGGTGACATGAGACACAGCCTACGACCCCGCCCCTCCCCTCGGGAGGGATGCGGCGGGTTCGCGCGTCCTGTCCTCGCCACCGCCTCGCGCCGACTCGGCGCGTGCTCCGCAGCGGGCGGGATCAGCCGCGGTAGGGCGCGAGGTCCGCGGCGTAGCGGTCCCAGAGCGTGCGCGCCGCGGCGACCTGCTCGGCGTAGCGCTCGGGGTGCGCCGAGGCCTGCACGGCCTGCGCGGCGGCACCGGGCTCCCAGGACTCGACGTCGGCCGCCACCTGGAGCAGCCCCGGGGCCTGGGAGTGCTCGCCGAGGCCGAGGAAGGCGTCCAGGGCGTGCTTCTTGTGGCGCACCTCGTCCTCGCTGCCCCAGCCCATCGAGGGGCGCTGCTGGAACAGGCCGCCGGAATCGGCGTCCACGGCCGGCTGGTAGTTGTACAGCCAGGACTCGACGATCGCGGTGCTCAGGGCGATCACGCCGACCGTCTCGCCGAGGTCGTGCCCCTTGACGGCGGCGATGATGAACTTCGCGTTGTCGATCTGCCAGTCGTCCATGGCGTCCAGCAGGAAGCCCTCGCGCGTCTCGGGGCGGGTGAAGAACTCCTCGCTCCAGTCCTGGTCGCCGTCGGCGGCGGAGGCCGGGGCGAGGGGGCCGAACGCGGCGGTGGCCGCGAGGCCGAGGGCGCCGGCGAGGAAGAGGCCGCGGCGGGAGACCGGGGAGCCGGTGCGGGCGGGCGGAGAGGTGCGGGCGAGGAGGGCAGGAGCCATGAGGCAGAGGTCCTTCGGGTCGGTGCGTCGGGCGCTGCCCGGTCGCTCCGGGCCCCGCCAAGGTAACGACGCGGTCACGGCGCGTGAAGGGTGCAGGTCACCGCGGCCCCGCACGGTGCTCCTGCGGCGGAGGAGGACTTTCCCGGGACATGACCGGAGCCGGACCCTCCCGCTCGCGGCGTCGGCCCCGGTCATCACCGCGTGCCGGCGCATGCCGGAGGGAGCACGCCCGCGCGAGCGCTCCCGATGTTCCTGCGAGGTAAAAGTTCTGTGTGGTGACCTCGCGGACAGGCTGAGGGTGCCGTGCGCCACTCAGGCGATCTCGGCGATCGCCTTCCGGATCCGCTTGTCGGACACGGTCTGCTTCGTGCCGAGCGTCTGGGCGAACAGGCTCACCCGCAGCTCCTCGAGCAGCCAGTCGATCTCGCGCACGTCCGCCTCCGCCCGGCGCCGGGCGGAGAGCTTCGCCTTCCGCGCCGCCCAGTACTGCTCGAGGTCCCCGATCTGCCAGGCGAGCTGCTCGTCCCGGCGCGGGTTGGAGGGCAGCTTCTCGAGCCGGATCGCATCGGCCTCGAGGTAGCGCCGCAGGTCCGGCAGGTGCTCGATGCCGGTGCGGGAGATGAACCCGTCCCCCAGCAGCGAGGCCGCGTGCTCGCGGATCTGGGTCAGGTGGGAGAGCACCGCGAGGGAGGGCACGCGCGAGAGCGCCTTGTGCAGCGTGCCGGAGACGGCGAGCGCGGCCGCGGCATCCTTGACCGCCTGCGCGGCGAGCGCGTCGTGCTGCCGGCGCACGCGGTCCAGGAGGGCGTCGTACTGCGCCTTCGTGCGCACCTCGGCGGTGCCGGCCAGGTGCACGGTCGCGGCGCGCGAGGCGTCGGCCAGCAGCGCCGCGGTGGAGGCGTAGTCCGAGCTCGCGGCGGCGAGCTTGGTCGGGGTGGGCAGGGCGTTGAGCACCGCGGCCAGATCGGCGCCGAGGTCGCGGTCCAGCAGGGCGATCACGCCCTCGCGGTGGGCGAGCGCCTGTTCATCGGCGGTGGCGAGCACGGCGAGGTCCACGCGCTGCAGCCGGCCGTCCTCGCCGCGGCGCGCCACCAGGGCCGGGTAGCCGGTGACCTTCAGCCCGCCGACCGTGGACTCGTGGACAGCCGGCACGCCCTCGTCGGGGAAGGCGGGCAGGTCGGTGCGGGCGAGGGAATCGGCCTGCGAGGAGACCGAGGCGTCCACCCGCTCCTTCAGCGTGCCCTTCAGCGCCTCGAGGTCGTCGCCGGTGCCGATCTGGCGGCCCTTGTCATCGACCACGCGGAAATGCATCCGCAGATGGGCGGGCAGCTTCGCGACGTCGAACTCCGGCCCGTACAGCGGCAGGTCGTCCGGCACGCCGGGCAGGGCGACGAGCTCGTCGGCCACCGCCTCGAGGAAGGGCTCGCCGGTGTCCGGGTCGTCGTCGTGGAGGGTCGTGGCGACGGCCTTGGCCCGTTCGGGGGCGGGGACCAGGTGGCGGCGGATCGGCTTGGGCAGCGAACGGATCAGCTCGGTGACCAGCTCCTCGCGCATGCCGGGCACCAGCCAGTCGAAGCCGCGCGCCTGGAGGCGGTTGAGCACCGCGAGCGGCACGGTCGCGGTGACGCCGTCGGCCCCCTTCGCCCCCACCTCGCCGAAGGCGTAGCTCAGCGGCAGGGTGATGTCGCCCTGCACCCAGCTGTCGGGGAAGTCCGCGGCGATGGCCTCGGCGACGGATTCGTCGGCGGCCAGGAGGTCCTTCTCGGTGAGGGTGAGCAGGTCCGGCGTCTCGTGGCGCTGGGTCTTCCACCAGCTGTCGAAGTGGCGTCCGGAGACCACGGTGCGCGGGATCCGCTCGTCGTAGAAGCGGAACAGCTGCTCGTCGGAGATCAGCAGATCGCGGCGGCGAGTCTTGGCCTCCAGCTCCTCGAGCTCCTGGATCAGGGCGCGGTTGTCGCGGAAGAAGTGGTGGCGGGTGCGCCAGTCCCCCTCGATCAGCGCGTGCTGGAGGAAGATCTCGCGCGCCGCCTCCGGGTCGATGCGCCCGTAGCCGACCACGCGATCGGCCACCAGTGGCACCCCGTACAGCGTCACCTTCTGGCGCGCCATCGCGGAGGCCCGCTTCGAGGACCAGTGCGGGGCGGAGTGGGAGCGCTTGACCACGTGCGCGCCGGTCTCCTCCGCCCAGGCCGGATCGATGCGGGCCGCGGTGCGCCCCCACAGCCGGGAGGTCTCCACCAGCTCGGCGACCATCACGTAGTCGGGGCGCTTCTTGGCCAGCGCCGAGCCGGGCCAGAGCGCGAAGCGGGCGCCGCGCGCACCGGCGTACTCGCGGGTGCGGTCATCGAGCAGGCCGACGTGGCTGAGCAGCCCGGCCAGCAGAGACTGGTGGATCGCCTGCGGGGAGGCGTCGTTGTCGTTGCGGGACAGGCCCGCATCCTTGGCCATGTCGCGCAGCTGGGCGTGCAGGTCCCACCATTCGCGGATCCGCAGGTAGTGCAGGTGCTCGGCGCGCACCTCGCGGCGGAACGCGGAGGAGGAGAGCTCCTTGCGCCGCTGCCGCAGGTGGTTCCACAGGTTCAGGAAGGCGAGGAAGTCGCTGGTCTCGTCCTCGAAGCGCTTGTGCTTCTCCTTGGCCTGCTGCTCCTGGCCCAGCGGCCGCTCGCGCGGATCCTGGATCGACAGGCCGGCGACGATGACCAGCACCTCCCGCAGCGCCCCGAGCCGATCCGCCTCGATGAGCATGCGCGCCATCCGCGGGTCCAGCGGGAAGCGGGCGAGGGAGCGGCCGATGCGGGTCAGACGCCGCCCGCCGGGCTCTCCCGGGGCGTCCTCGATCGCCCCCAGCTCGTCCAGCAGCCGCACCCCGTCGGTGATCGCCCGGTTCGCGGGCGGTTCGACGAAGGGGAAGGCCTCCACGTCCCCCAGGCCCAGCGAGGTCATCAGCAGCACCACCGAAGCGAGGGAGGTGCGCAGGATCTCCGGCTCGGTGAACTCCGGCCGGCCCTCGAAGTCCTCCTGCGAGTACAGGCGGATCGCGATGCCGGGGGCGGTGCGACCGGAGCGGCCGGAGCGCTGGTCGGCGCTGGCCTGGGAGATCGGCTCGATCGGCAGGCGCTGCACCTTCGTGCGCTGCGAGTAGCGGGAGATGCGGGCCAGGCCCGAGTCGATGACGTAGGTGATGCCGGGGACGGTCAGGGAGGTCTCGGCCACGTTCGTGGACAGGATGACGCGGCGGTACGTGCCGGCCTTCGGCGGGGAGAAGATCTTCTGCTGGTCCTGTGCGGACAGCCGCCCGAACAGCGGCAGCACCTCGACCGGCAGCGCGCCGCGACCCCGCGTGCCGCGGCTCAGGTGGGTGGTCAGCGCCTCGGAGATCTCGCGGATCTCCCGCTCCCCGGGGAGGAAGACGAGCATGTCCCCGGGCCCTTCGGCGGACAGCTCGTCGACGGCGTCGATGATCGCCTGGGTGAGGTCGCGCTCGATCGAGTGGACGTCCTCGAGCTCGTCGTCGTCCTCCATCTCGGGTTCGAGCACGAGCGGGCGGTAGCGGATCTCGACCGGGTAGGTGCGGCCGGAGACCTCGATGATCGGTGCCGGCCGCCGCTCGCCCGAGGGCAGCACCTTCGCGAAGTGCTCCGCGAAGCGCTCGGGATCGATGGTGGCGGAGGTGATGATGATCTTGAGGTCCGGGCGCTGCGGGAGGATCTGGCGCAGGTAGCCGAGGATCACGTCGATGTTCAGGGACCGCTCGTGCGCCTCGTCGATGATGATCGCGTCGTAGCGCTTCAGCAGCCGGTCGCGGCCGATCTCCGCCAGGAGGATGCCGTCGGTCATGAGCTTCAGGCGGGTGCCGCGGCTGGTCTCCCTGGTGAACCGCACCTGGTAGCCGACGGTCCCCTCCCCCAGCTTCTCGCCCATCTCGCCGGCGATGCGCTGCGCGACGGAGCGGGCCGCGATGCGGCGCGGCTGGGTGTGGCCGATGAGCTTCCCGCCCTGCCCGTATCCCAGTTCGAGCAGCATCTTCGGGATCTGGGTGGTCTTGCCCGAGCCGGTGGCGCCCGCGATCACCACCACCTGGTGCTCGGTGATCGCGGCCTGGATGTCCTCGCGGCGCTGCGAGACGGGCAGGTCTCCCGGATAGGTGAGGCGCGGGCCGGGGGTCGTGGGCGGGGCCGGATCGGACGTCGAGGAGGGCGTGGTCATGGCCAGACCACTCTACGTGGAGCGCCGGGCCCGGGTCGCGAAGATTTCACGGGCGGGCGACCGCGGCCACATCCGGCCGCGTCCCCGAGTGCCGAGCGCCGAGAGCCGAGAGCCGATCCCCGATTATCGTGTGCTGATGCTGCCACCGGGACTGTCCATGCTGTGGGAGGACGTCGACCCGCTCGCCGCGCTCCGGGAGCGCTTCGGCTTCGCGGACGCCGAGGACGCCGCCGACTGGGTGCGGAGGATGCTCGCGACGCACTGGGAGGTGGACGTCGCGGACTGCGTGCGCGTGGTGCTCAGCGACCGCAATGTCATCGCCTGGCTGCAGAGCAGCGCTGGCCCGCTGGTGGTGAAGTGGTCCTGCGATGTGCCGCGCTTCCCCGCGCTCGAGGCATCCACCGAGCTGCTGAGCGAGCTGGACCGGAAGGGCGTGCCGGTCGCCGCACCGCTGCCGTCACAGGATGCCCGCGTAAGGCGCGAGCTCGCCGGGCCGCTGGGCCCGCTGTCCCTCGCGGTGCTCCCGGAGGTCGACGGGCACTGGCTGGACGTGGACGATCTGGCGGCGGTGCGCGACGCCGGGGCCGCGCTCGCCCGAGTGCACGCGGCGCTGCGCTCCTGCACGGGACGCCTTCCCGCCCCCACCGCGGGCGCGACGGCCCAGGAGGAACCCGCCGACAGGATCCGGCGCTGGCTCGCGCAGTCGGATCACGGTGCGGTCCCGGAGGCCTCGCAGCGCCTGGCGCACCTGCTCGAGCAGGCCCCCGCCCTGACCGCGGAGCCGCAGCTCGTCCATCACGACTTCCGCTCCGCGAACATCCTGGTGCGCGATTCCGCGGTCGTGGCGGTGCTCGACCTCGACGAGGCGGAGCCGGCGCACCGGGTCGACGACCTCGCCCGCGCCTCGGTCTACCTCGCCACCCGGTTCCGGGACTGGGGGCCGACCCCGGCCCCGGCGCGGGAGGCGCTGCGCGCGGGCTACGAGGCGGCGCTGGCCTCCGACGGGGCGGCGCCGCTCAGCGAGGCCGAGTCCGCCTGGGCGGAGATCCTCACCCTCTGGTACGGGCTGGCCGCCGTCCGCTCGGGCCCCCGCCGGGAGGAGTGGGCCGCCACGCTGTGAGCACCCCGCCGCTGGCGGCGCCGAGGCTCAGGCGGCCAGCAGGCGGTGCCCGACCGCGCCCAGCGGGTGCTCGCTCGGGTACGCGGTCACCAGCGAGAGAGCCATCCGGGTGGCCCACGCCCAGGCCCGGGCCTCCAGCGCCTCCCAGATCTGCTGGTCGTCGATCCCGGTCCAGGCGGCGGTCTCGCGGTAGGCGGTCAGCGGGGCGTCGCACGGCAGGTGCAGCAGCAGCCCGCCCAGATCGCTGGCCGGATCGCCGCGGGTGGTGTCACCCCAGTCGATGAGCGTCGCCGGGCCGGGAGCCCCGGGCTGCGGGACCACCACGTTGCCCGGGTGCGGATCGCCGTGCAGCAGCAGGGCGCGGGCCTCCCACGGCGCCGCGGCCAGGCCCGCCCTCCAGCGGGCCTCGGCCCGCTGCACCGCCTCCGCCGGGAGCACGGCACGTTCCAGATCCGCCGCGAAGGACTCCGCCCGGGTCTCGAGCGGCACCCCCCGCACCGGGTTCAGCCCCACCTCCGGGGCGGGCCCGGAATGGATGGTGGCGAGCATCCGGGCGAGGACGACGGCCACCCGTGCCCGGACGGCGGGCTCGACCTCGTCGGCCGTCACCCCGTCGATCCATTCCACGAGCACGGCGTCGTCGGCCGTGCCGAGCACCGTGGGCAGCCCCATCGGCAGCTGGATCCCGAGCCCGCGCAGGCGGCGCAGCACCGTCACCTCGCGGCCCAGCAGGGCGCGGGAGACCTCGCGCCGCGCGACGCGGAGCACCAGGGACCGGCCGCGGAGCGTGCCCACGGGCCAGAGCGCGTTGTCCCAGCCCTCCGCGCGCGCCGTCTTCGCGATCCTCCAGTCGATCGCGTCGAGCTCGACGCCCTCCTCGGCACGCAGCCGCGCGCATTGCAGCTCGACGTGACGCAGGTCCACGGGGAGGTCGGCTGGGGGCAGGGAGGGGGCGGCACGCGCCACGCGGATCATCCCGCCACCGTACTACGCGGCCGTGACCGACCCCACTCCCGCGCCGCCCTCCGCGCGCCCTGCACGAACCGGCGGCAATCCGAGGCAAGAGCGCCCCACCTGCGCAGGTCCTGACTACCGTGACGCGCAATGCCGGCACAGTGGCCGGCATCCACGCCCAGCGACCATAGGAGGTCCCCCTTGGCCCGGATCGGAATCCAGCTCATGATGCTCAAGGATCACGTCGAGGAGCAGGGCATCACCCCTGTCCTGCACCGGGTGAGGGAGACCGGGTTCGAGGTCGTGGAGGTCTCCCAGATCCCCATGACCGAGCAGAACGTCGCCGCGATGGCCGCCGCACGGGACAGCCTCGGCATCGAGGTCGCCGCGATCTCGGCGAAGACCTCCGCCCCGGCGGGCAGCGAGGGCCTCACCCTCGAGAACGACTTCGACCTCCACGTCGAGCATGCCCAGCGGCTCGGCACCTCGATGATCCGCATCGGGATGATGCCGATCTCGGCCCTGCGCTCGCCGGAGACCTTCGACGCCTTCGCCGCCGAGGTCGACGAGTACGCGCAGCGGCTGGCCGAGCACGGGATCAGCCTCAGCTATCACAACCATCACGTCGAGTTCGCGAAGATCGGCGGCGAGACGCTGCTGGACCATCTGCGCCGCAAGGCCCCGCACCTGCGGTACGAGATCGACTGCCACTGGGTGCAGCGCGGCGGCCGCGACCCGGAGCGGACGCTGAAGGAGTTCGCGGGAGTGCTGGACCTCGTCCACCTCAAGGACTTCCGGATCGCCCTGCCGCCGGCCGAGCTCTTCGCGGCGCGCCAGGGAGGCGACCCCGGCGCGTTCTCCCGGTACTGGACCAGCGAGATCGTCCAGTTCGCCGAGGTCGGGGAGGGGACGCTGGACTGGAAGCCCGTCATCGAGCAGGCCCTCGCCTCCGGTGCGCAGCACCTCCTGATCGAGCAGGACCAGACCTACGATCGCGACATCTGGGAGTCTCTCGCGATCAGCCGGGAGCACCTGGTCTCCCTCGGCTACGGCGAGCTGATCACCGCAGGGGCGCAGAAGTGACCGTGCAGCCTCCGCTGTCCAGCCGGGTCAAGCAGATCATCGAGGTGGACGGCCTCCGGTTCCGGGACCTCGACGGCGACGGCCAGCTGACCCCCTTCGAGGACTGGCGGCTCTCCCCTGCCGAACGGGCTGCGGACCTCGTCTCCCGCATGTCCCCGGAGGAGAAGATCGGCCTGATGGTCATCACCTCCCGGCCGATGGGCATCTCCCAGCGCAATCCCGAGTTCACCAGCCACGACGGGGTGCTCGACGAGCAGCACCTGCCGATCAAGGTGGATCCGCACACCAGCGCGGGCCTGCCCTTCGAGGGCACCACCGAGATGATCTCCGGCCTGCACATCCGGCGCTTCATCATGCGCGAGGAGCCCACCGGCTCCCGCATCGCGAGCTGGCTCAACGCCATGAACGAGGTGGCCGAGTCCTCCCGCTGGGGCATCCCGGTGCTCGTCGCCGCGAACTCGAAGAACGAGGCCGGCGGGTTCAAGATGGGCGGCACCGACGAGGACCAGCCGTTCACGCAGTGGCCGGGCACGCTGGGCCTGGCCGCGACCGGGTCGCTCGAGGTCATCGAGTCCTTCGCGGCGCATTCGCGCGCCGAGTGGCGCGCCACGGGCCTGCGCAAGGGCTACATGTACATGGCCGATGTGCTCACCGATCCGCGCTGGTATCGCGGGCAGGGCACCCTCGGCGAGGATCCCGAGTTCGTCAGCCGGGCGATCGCCGCCCTGGTGCGCGGGTTCCAGGGCGAGGACGGCCCGGGCGCCGACGGCGTCGCGCTGACCACGAAGCACTTCCCCGGCGGCGGGGCGCGGGAGAACGGCACCGACCCCCACTACGCCGAGGGCCGCTTCAACATCTACCCCACCCCCGGCTCGCTCGAGGAGTACCACCTGCCGCCGTTCCAGGCGGCGATCGAGGCGGGCACCTCCGCGGTCATGCCCTACTACGCGATCCCCTCGAAGGAGAAGTCCTCCACCCCGCAGGGACGGCTGACGGACTTCGAACAGGTGGGCTTCGCCTTCAACCGCGAGGTGCTGAACCTGCTGCGGGAGATGGGCCACCGCGGCTACATCAACTCCGACTCCGGCGTGCTGTCGAAGATGGCCTGGGGCGTCGAGGAGCTCACCACCGCCGAGCGGGTGGGCCGCGCCGTCATGGCCGGCACCGACCTCTTCGCCGACACCAACGACGTCGCTTCGGTGCGTGAGGCGTTCGTGCGAGGGCTGTTCACGCAGGAGCGGCTCGACGAGGCGGCCGCGCTGCTGCTCGAGGAGCTGTTCGCCCTGGGCCTGTTCGAGAACCCGTACGCGGATCCCGAGGAGGCCGACCGGGTGGTCCAGAACGCCGAGGCGCGCGCCGCCGCGGAGGACGCGCACCGCCGCTCCGTGGTGCTCGCGAAGAACCACGGCGAGCTGCTGCCGCTGCGCGAGGAGTCGCTGCAGGGCACGCGGGTCTACCTCGAGCGGTTCGCGCCCCAGGTGACGGTCCGGCAGCTCGATGCGCTGCGCCGCCGCATCGCGAGAGCCCATCCGGAGGTCTCCTTCACCACCGACTACCGAGACGCGGACACGGCCCTCCTGCTGCTGCAGCCGGTGATCGGCTCCTACTTCGAGTACGTGGGCATCGGCGATCTCAGCATCGACGACCACTCCCAGGTCGACATCGAGAAGGTGCGCGACATCCGCGCGCACGTGGACACCCTGGTGATCGGCCTGAACACCAAGTTCCCGTGGCTGCTGGACTCGATCGAGCCGCTCGCGGACGCGCTGCTGATGGGTTTCGACACCGACGATGCGATCATGGTCGAGGCGATCTTCGGCGGCTTCTCCCCCACCGGGACGCTGCCGATCACCTTCCCGATCGACGCCGACGCGATCGCCGTGGACGAGCAGGGGCGCTGCGCCTCCCCGAACGATGTGCCGGGCTTCGCCAAGGAGCAGCACATGGACGGGCGGCCCTACGTCTACGTCGATGCCGACGGGAACCGCTACCGGCTCGGGCACGGTCTGACCTACGACCCCTGAGGCCCGGAGTCTGAGGCCCGGGGTTCTGCGGCCCGGGAGCCCCGGGGCTTGGGCCCGCGGGCCCGGGGTCCTGAGCCCTGCGGGCCTCGGAAGGGTCCAGACATGAGAAAGGCCCCCTCGCTGGCGCGTCAGCGCAGGTGAGGGGGCCTTTCATGGTGAGTGCAGTGGTGGAGCCGGCGGGAATCGAACCCGCGTCCGATAGTGCGGAGCGAGGGCTTCTCCGGGCGCAGTTCGCAATGGCGTTTTCTCAGTCCCGACGCTCGTGCGAACGCGTCGTCGACGGACTCAGTCACTCTGAGGTGTTCATCCTTCCCCGGTGACCAGGGTCGGCAGCAGTGGCTCCTTAGATGATGGAACGATCCGGGTCAGGAGCACTCCCGGGGTTCCAGACTGCTAACGCTGATCAGGCAGCGAGAGCGAAGTCAGTGCGCTTGGGTTCGGCACTTATTGGTTTCCAGAGAACGTTTACGAGATGACTCTGGCTTCTCGGCCCGCTTCCCCTCGCTGGACAACTACCGTCGAAACCGATCGGCCCCTGGCGTGGGTACAGCACAGACAGCGGCAACCCTTGCGGGTCACCCATGCACTCACTCTTCTGTTGTCAAACACCCACGGACGCCGGATCCCCGGACGTCGTGGATCCAGTCTAGCGCGGAGGGCCCGGGAACTGAAGCGGATATCCCTCAGCTCACGGCGAAGCCGCTCCTGCTGGACCGCGCCCGCCACGCGGACGATGATGGCGGCGTGAGCAGTTTCGAAGCGGCAGGCGTGCGGGTGGTCGTCGATGACGACACCCTGCGCGAGGACGTCACGGAGCCCACGGCGCTCGCCGCCTGGTGCGCACAGCACCCGCAGGACCCGCGCACCGTCGCCTACCTGCGGATGCTGGGCCGGCTCGACGAGGCCGCGATCGCGGGCCGGCACGCGCTGGCCCAGGAGGGTCTCTCCCCCGTGATGCGGGCGGTGCGCCGGGCCCGCTACGCGCAGGTGCTGCAGTGGCAGGGCGCGTTCCTCTCCGCCGAGGAGCAGCTGGACCTCGCCGCGGAGGAGACCGGGCTGGAGGATCCCACCTCGCCGTCCTCGCTGTCGGTGCTGGCCGCAGTGTTCCAGCACCGGGCGAAATGCCGGTTCGAGCACGCGCTGGCCGCCCAGCAGCAGGGCTGCCCGGACGCCGCCGCGCAGCGCTGGGACGCAGCGCTCGAGGATGCCCGTCGGGCGCTGTTCATGCGCGAACGGCTCGGGGTGGCCGACGAGGCCGCGATCGCCTCGAGCCGGCAGACCGTCGCCCGGCTCTCCCGCCGGGACCTCGCCGCGGGAGCGACCCCCTCCGCGTGAGCGGCCGGGAAGGCCCCTCGGCGTCGAACAGCCGGAGCGGTTCTCGGGGTGCAGCAGAGTGAGCGGTCCTCGCCGTGTGCGAGGCGGCGGAGGTCTCAGGCGAGCTCGCGCTGGCGCATCGCACGCTGCGCTTCGCGGAGGTCCTGCTGCTCGCGCAGGGTCTGGCGCTTGTCCCATTCCTTCTTGCCGCGGGCGAGGCCGATGAGCACCTTGGCATGCGAGCCGAGGAAGTAGATCTCCAGCGGCACGATCGTGAAGCCCTTCTCGCGCGACTTGCTCGCGAGCTTCTCGATCTCTTGCTTGTGCAGCAGCAGCTTGCGCTTGCGGCGGGCGGCGTGGTTGGTCCAGGTGCCCTTCACGTACGGGGCGATGTGGGCGTTGTCCATCCACACCTCGCCGGCGTCCACGTAGCAGTAGCCGTCGATGAGCGAGGCCCCGCGGTCCCGCAGCGACTTCACCTCGGTGCCGGACAGGACGATGCCCGCCTCCCAGGTGTGGTCGATGAAGTAGTCGTGCCGGGCGCGCTTGTTCGAGGCGATCAGCATCTTGCGGGGACCGTCGTGCGCGCCGGCCTTCTTCGTCGCAGCCTTCTTCGCCGCCATCGGGTCCCTCCTGTCTTTCGTCGCCGGACCATCCGTGACCGGGCCGGCCCTGCGACCCGACGCCCCAGCCTACGCCGCACCCACCGCGGCGCGCGAGCGAATATCGACCGGCCGTGACCGGCGCCGCGCCCGCATGCCGCTCAGAGGTACTTGCCGGGGTTGACGGCGTTGCCGTCCTCATGCACCTCGAAGTGGAGATGGCAGCCGGTCGAGGAGCCGGTGGTGCCCACGTAGCCGACCGTGGCGCCGGCGGAGACCTGCGCCCCGACCGGCTGGGCGAAGCCCTCGAGGTGGTGGTACGAGCTGGTGATCAGGCGGCCGTTCTGGATGCCGTGGCTGAGGATGATCTTGTTCCCCGCCCCGCTGTTGTGGGTGCGGGCGATGACCCGGCCCGAGTGGGCGGCCCCCACCGGCACCCCGCAGGCGACGGGGAAGTCGACCCCCGCGTGGAGCTTGCGGGTGCCGTAGATCGGGTGGACCCGCCAGCCGAAGTTCGAGTTCAGGCGGGCGTCGACGGGGTAGATCCAGCCGTTCGAGCTCGAGGAGCCGACGGAGCCGCCTCCCCCGCCGCTGTTCTGCTGGCTCTGCTGGTTCTGCTGGTTCTTCTTCTCCCGCTCCTGGCGCTCGCGCTCCTCGCGCTCCCGCTCCTGGCGCGCGAGCTCCTCGATCTCGGTGTCGAGGGTCGAGCTGCGGGTCTCGAGGCTCGAGACGTCGCCCTCGTACTGCTCCTTCTTGCTCTCGAGATCATCGCGCTGCGTCTTCTGCGTCGCGTAGAGATCGTCCAGCTCCTGCTTCGCGTCGGCGGCCTCCTGCTCGGCCTGCTCGGTGCGCTCGACCGCCTCCTCGGCGTCGATCTTCAGCTGCTTGATCTCCTCGCGCACCGCCGTGAGGCGCTCCGCCGAGTTCTCGGTGACGGCCTGGTCGGTGCGCAGCGTGTCCAGCCGCGTGCCCTGCGAAGCCATGGTGAGGCGATAGTTCATGGAGCGGTCGACGGCATCCTGCGGCGACGCGTTGCCCACGTAGATCGTGGACGGGTCGGGCAGCCCTCCGCCCTTGTAGGCGTCCAGCGCCACGGTGGCGAGCTCGCCGTTGCTGCGGTCGACCTCGTCGCGGCCCTCGTCCACCGCACCGGAGAGACGCTGTTCCTCCTCCTGCGCCGCGGTGAGCCGCTCGCCGGTGCGGCGATCCTCCTCGCGGGCGTCCTCGAGCTCTGCCTGGGCCTGCTCGAGATCCTCCTGCGCCTCGGGGATCAGCAGCTCCGTCTCGGCGAGCGCGATGTAGGTGTCCGCCAGATCGGAGCTGACATCGTCGAGCTCGATCCGCAGGTCGTCGAGCTGCTGATCGATCTCGGCGCGCTCGGCGATCTTGTCCTCCTTGGAGCCGTCCGCCAGCACGGGCGACGTCGGCATCGCCAGCATCGGCAGCGCCACCAGGGCGGCGGCGAGCATGCTCACAGGGCGACGCAGGAGGTTCCGGGACATGCTCACACCTTCAGGTAGCGGTTCAGCGAGACGACGGACGACGCGATCGACAGCACGGCGCCGAGCGCGATCAGCAGGGGCGCGGCCCACACCAGATCGGCGACGCCGACGGTGATCAGCTGCTGGCCGAGCGTGGGCGCGAGCCATCCCTGCACGATGTAGTGCAGACCCACCCACAGCATGCCCGAGGCGATGACCCCGCCGATGATCGCGGCGACCGCGCCCTCGAGCAGGAACGGCAGGCGGATGAAGAGGTTCGACGCGCCGACCAGGCGCATGATCGCGATCTCGCGGCGACGCCCCGCGACCGACATGCGGATCGTCGTGGCCACCAGCAGCAGGGCGGCGATGAGCATCAGCACCGCGAGCCCGAGGGCGAACATCGTGGACTGGTTGAGCACGTCGATGAAGGGGGCGTAGGCGCTGAGCAGGTCGGTGACCTCGTCCACCCCGTCGCGACCCTGGAAGAACTCCACCACCGCGGCCGAGTCGTCGGCGTTGCGGAGCGTGATGTGGAAGGAGACCGGCATGTCCGCCGCGGTGAAGTTCGAGACGAAGCTCTCCCCCGAGAACTGCTGCTGGTAGATCTCCAGCGCCTCGTCCTGGGAACGTTCGGTGTAGGAGGCGACGTACGGGGAGAGCACGTCCCCCTCGAGCGCCTCGTGCACCGAGTCGACCTGGGCGTCGGTCGCCGCGCCGCCCGCGCAGGAGGCGGCGGTGGAATGCGGCGAGCACAGGAAGATCGTCACCTGGGACTGCTCGACCAGGGTCGACTTCATGTCCATGATCTGCTTCTGCATGAGCGCGCCGGTGCCCACGAAGGTCAGCGACACGGCGGTGACGATGACGACGGAGATGACCATGGCGATGTTGCGCCACAGCCCGGTGAGGATCTCCCCGAGGATGTACCGCGCCCTCATCGCCGCTCCCCCTCGGACTGCTCGGGCAGGGGCGTCTCCGGGAACGGCTCCGGGGAGAAGGCGTCATCGGAGAACGCCTCGTCGGTGAAGAGGTCCTCGTCCCGCACCTGCTGCGCCTCGCGCTCGTCGATGAGGTCCTCCTCGAGCACGTCCCCGGCCGCAGCAGCAGGGGCGGCGATGTCGTCGGCTGCGGCGGTCTCGCCCGCCGCGGCGCGCTCGCCCTCCACCGGGGAGCGCTCGGCGGGCACGCCCTCCCAGCGCTCGGCGAGGCCCTCGTCCTCCAAGGGGTGCTCGTCGCGGTGGGCGGAGTCGTCCGGCAGGTGGCCGGAGATCACGCTCACCGGGGCATGGGTCTCATAGGTGCCCTCGGCCTCGTCACGCACCACCTGGCCTCCGACCATCTCGACCACGCGGCGCTGCATGCGATCCACGGCCGCCCTGTCATGGGTGGCCATGACCACGGTGGTGCCGCGCTCGTTGATCTCCGCGAGGAGGTCGAGGATGCCGCCGGCGGTGGACGGATCGAGGTTTCCGGTGGGCTCGTCGGCCAGCAGGATCGAAGGCCGGTTCACGTACGCGCGGGCGATCGCCACGCGCTGCTGCTCACCGCCGGAGAGCTCGTGCGGCATCCGCTTGCCCTTGTCCTCCAGCCCCACCATCTCGAGCATCTCGGGAACCAGGCGCCGCACCACCTTGCGGGGCGTGCCGATCACGGCCAGCGCGAACTCGATGTTCTGGTAGGCGGTCTTCGAGGGCAGCAGACGGAAATCCTGGAACACCATCCCGATGTCGCGGCGCAGCGAGGGCACCTTCCAGGAGGGGATCCGGGAGAGGTCCTTGCCCGCCACGTAGACGGTGCCGCGAGTGGGGTTGACCTCTTTGAGCACCATCCGCATCAGGGTGGACTTCCCCGAGCCGGAAGCACCCACGAGGAACACGAATTCCCCGCGGGCGAACTCGATGTCGAGGTTCTCCACCGCGGGGCGCTGTCCGCGCATGTACGTCTTGGTGACGTCGTCGAAACGGATCACGAGTGCCTGTCACGTCGGGGAATGGTGCTCCCCCAGCGTAGGGGCGGGGCAGGCGGAATCGACGCTGATGTGGACAGCGTCGTGGTCAAAACCTGGTCAAGTGTGCGTGGGTCCGCTCACGTCGCTCACCTGTGCCGGATTCGCCGAGCTCCTGCCGCTCGTGCCTCGCAGCACGTCTCTCAGCTGTACCTGACCTGCTGAGCTCCTGCCGCTCGTGCCTCGCAGCACGTCGCTCAGCTGTCGGACTTGCCCTGTTCGGCGCGCCAGCGGATCCCCGCGTCGATGAACTCGTCGATCTCCCCGTCGAACACCGAGGAGGGGTTGCCCTCCTGGTAGTCGGTGCGCAGGTCCTTGACCATCTGGTACGGGTTGAGCACGTAGGAGCGCATCTGATCGCCCCAGCTGGCCTTCACGTCGCCCGCGAGCTCCTTGCGCTCAGCGGCCTCCTCGGCCTTCTTCAGCAGCAGCAGACGGGACTGCATGACCCGCAGAGCGGCGGCGCGGTTCTGGATCTGGGACTTCTCGTCCTGCATCGAGACGACGGTGCCGGTGGGCAGGTGAGTCATGCGCACCGCGGAGTCGGTGGTGTTCACCGACTGCCCGCCGGGGCCCGAGGAGCGGAACACGTCGACCTTGAGGTCGTTCTCCGGGATCTCGATGGAGTCCGTCGACTCGATCAGCGGGATCACCTCGACCGCCGCGAAGGAGGTCTGGCGGCGGCCCTGGTTGTCGAAGGGGCTGATGCGCACCAGGCGGTGGGTGCCGCCCTCGACGGAGAGGGTGCCATAGGCGAAGGGGGCGGAGACCTCGAAGGTCACCGACTTCAGTCCTGCCTCCTCGGCGTGGGAGGTGTCCATGACCTTGGTGGCGTAGCCGTGGCGCTCGGCCCAGCGCAGATACATGCGCATGAGCATCTCGGCGAAGTCCGCGGCATCCACCCCGCCGGCGCCGGCGCGGATGGTGATCACGGCGTCACGCTCGTCGTACTCGCCCGAGAGCAGGGTGCGCACCTCGAGCTCGTCAAGGGTCTTGTGGATGCTGACCAGCTCGTTCTCGGCCTCTTCGAGGGTGTCGGCGTCATCCTCCTCGGCGGCGAGCTGGACCATCACCTCGAGATCCTCGATGCGGGAGTCGAGCTCGCTGATGCGGCGCCGCTCCGACTGGGCGTGCGAGAGCGCGGAGGAGACCTTCTGGGCGTTGTCGACGTCATCCCACAGGTCCTGTGCGGAGGCCTGCTTCTCCAGGTCGGCGATCTTCGCGTCGAGCGCGTCGATGTCCGTCACCTGCTCGATGGAGGACAGCGTCGAGCGGAGCTGGGGGATCTCTGCGGAGAAGTCGATGGAAGCCACGAGATCGGAGTCTACGGCAGAGCGCTGGGCGGATGCCGCCCCGGCACCGTCGCGGGGCCTGCCGGGTCGGTGTCAGACGCTCCCCGGCGCGGTGTCCGAGGCGGGGCCGGCCAGCCGGATGCCGAGGTCGCGCCCCGCCTCGACCAGCAGCTGTTCGCCCTCGGCGAAGGCACGGTCGCTGGATCCGGCGCGGGAGGTGAGATCGAACGCGTGGGACACCCCCGCCGCACGCAGCTGCTGCGCGTCCAGGGTGATCGCCCCGGCGACGGCGGCGACCTCGAGGCCGCGGTCGCGGGCGCGGCGCGCCACCTCGGCCGGTCCCTTGCCGTGCAGGGTCTGGGCGTCGAGCTTCCCCTCCCCGGTGACCACCACGTCGGACTCACCGAGCAGCGCGTCGACGCCGACCAGCTCGAACACGGCATCGGCACCCGAGCGCTGCTCTGCACCGAGCAGGAGGAGGCCGAAGCCGGTGCCGCCTGCGGCGCCCGCTCCGGGCCGATCGCGATGGTCGCCGGCGGGGTCGAGGAGCGCGGCCGCGGCGGCGAGGGTCTCGTCGGCCGCATCGACCTCCTCGGGGGCGAGCCCCTTCTGCGGGCCGTAGACGGCGGCGGCCCCCTCGGAGCCCAGCAGCGGGTTGGTGACGTCGTTCGCGGCGATGAGGGTGAGGCCGTCGAGGGCGGCGAGCGCGGGCTCGAGATCGGCGGAGGCGAGGGTGGCGAGACCGGAGAGGCCGGGGGCGATGTCCGTGCCGTCGGCGGTGCGCAGCAGCGCGCCGAGGCCCTGCAGCAGCCCGGCGCCGGCGTCGGTGGAGGCGCTGCCGCCGAGACCGACGACGAGCGTGCGGGCGCCAACGTCGACGGCGGCGCGGAGCAGCTCTCCCAGGCCGCGGGTGGAGGCGGTGTGCGGGGCGAGCTCACCGCCGGGCAGCGCGTGCAGGCCCACGGTCTCGGCCAGTTCGAGCACGGCGACGTCCTCCTGCAGCGCCCAGCGGGCGGTGCGCGGTGCCCCGGTCGGGCCGGTGACCGGTGCGGTGTGCGCGGTGAAGCCGGCGGCGAGCGCGGCGTCGACGGTGCCGTCGCCGCCGTCGGCGATGGGGCAGGACAGCACCCGCAGCTGCGGGGCCGTCTGGGTGATGCCGCGGCGGAGCGCCTCGACCACCTGGGCGGCGCTGAGCGTGCCCTTGAACTTGTCAGGCGCGAGCAGCACGGTGCGGGGGGTGGTCATCGGGCGCGGGCCTCTCCCTGGACGGTGAGGGGGATGGCGAGGTCCGTCCCCCGGGTGAACCATCCTGCCAGGGGCGGGTGGGTTCGCGCGGTGAGCACCACGTGGACGGTGCCGTCGGCATCGACCGTGAGCGCGGCGAGGGCGATGTCCCCGGTGCGGCGGGTGTCGTGCGGATAGCTGCGCAGGTGCTCCTCGGCGGCGTCACGCGCCGAGGCGGGGTGGATCGCGGGGCCGTCGCCGGCCTCGTACAGGCGTGCCGGGTCGATGGCCTGTGCGGCGGCGAGGGCGGTGCTGTCCGCGGCGTGCTGGAGTCCGTTGCGCTCGAGCTGCACACCGGTGATCGCGGTGCCGACGGCGATCACCATGAGGATCACGACCAGCACGCCGGTGGTGAGGATCGTCATCGAGCCGCGGGCATCGCGCAGGCGCCGCCGCACGCGGTCCAGCAGCGCAGGGGCCGGGCGCGCGGGGACCTGGAGCGTGCGGCGCCGGAGCGACCGCATCAGAGCCCGGCCCGGTGCTGATCGACCTGCACGGCATGCGAGGCCCCGACGGCCACGGGACCGGCCTGCCCGAGGATCGGGCCGAGACCCGGCACCGGGACCTGGATGCGCACCCGGGCGAGCACCGTCCCGCCCGGCGTCGCGCAGGGATCCTCGCTGCAGCTCAGGGTGACCACGTCCTCCCCGGCAAGGCCGTGATCCTCGAGGACCATCGCGGTGTGCTGCGCCGCCCGCTGCGCGGCGCGCTCGGGGTCGGGCTCGGCGGCATGGATCCGGGCGGCATCCCGCGAGATGGTGTCGGCCGCGAAGACAGCGGCCTGGACGTTCCCGAGGGTGAGCACGAGGTACAGGGCAGGGATGAGCAGGGCGGCTGAGAGCACCACGAACTCGACGAGCGCGTTGCCGTCCTCAGCACCCAGCGCCGCACGCCCGCTCAGCAGACGGCGCCATAGCCGCCGCGGGCTCACCATGCCTCCTCGTCGATCGCCCGTCCCTGCACGGTCATCGCGCCGGCCGGTCCGAACAGCCCCAGGAGCGGCAGGTTCGCGCTGACCTCCACCCGGATCACACCATCTCCGTCCCGCACCGCGGTGGCCTCGGCATCCAGCCCTCGGCGGAAGCGCTCATCGATGAGCCGCTCCGCACGGTCGGCGCCATCCTGCGGGGAGGAGCCCACCAGGGACGCATGGCGCGCTCCCTGGACCGCTGCATCGGCGAGAGTGTTGCGGGTGTGGACGATGAGCGCCGCCTGCATGACCATCAGCGCGATCATGATGATCAGCACCGCGACCATCGGGAACTCCGCGACGGCCGCGCCGTCCTCGGCGAGGAGGCGCCTGCCGAGGCGGCTGCGGCTCCTCCGTGCACCGGCTCCCCGATGCCGCGCAGCGGCATTCACCCGCGGCTCGCGCGGCGTCGCGCCCCTCGTGTGCATGGTGCTCGGCTCAGAGGCTGCCGCTGAGGAACGGCGCCATCGCGTTCTTGAAGATCTGCACGATCTGATCCGAGGCGACGGCCCAGAGGGCCACGACGATCCCCGCGGTCATGAGCGTGATGAGCACCCATCCGGGAACATCGCCCTGCTCGGATGCCAGCCGCGCGAGCAGCCGCTGCCCGAGCGGGCGACGTGGCAGGAGCCGAGGCTCCGCGTGGACCGCGCCGTGCGGGTGACGGCGGTGCGGGCGGTGGAGTCGGGAGCGGTGGACGGTCATGTCATGCCTCCTCGGCGGTGGGTCCGGAGCGGGCTCCGGCGGGGGTGGGTGAGTCGATTTCGGACAAGGGCGTGCGGTGAGGTGGCGCGCCCGGTCGAGGGGTCATAGCGCGATCTCCAGCACCGCCAGACCCGGGAAGATGGCGAAGACGATCACGAGCGGGAGGACGAAGAACACGACCGGGACCAGCATCAGGATCTCCCGCTGCCCCGCCGTCTCCATCAGCTCCCGTTTCGACTCCTCGCGTGCGTCCTGAGCCTGCGCGCGCAGCACCTCGGCCAGCGGGGTGCCGCGCTCGATCGCGATCGAGACGCCCTCCCCGAAGCGGCCGAGGGAGTCCAAGGGGGTGCGGGTGCCCAGCGAGGCGAGCGCCTGGGACACGCTCGTGCCGGCGCGGATGTCGGCGACCGTCGCCGCGAACTCGTCCGGGAGAGCACCATGAGAGGTCCGCGCCACGCGCTCCATCGCCGCGATCGGGCTCTCCCCCGCCGCGACGGCGAGCGCCAGCAGATCGGCGACCGTGGGGAACTCCCGCGCCATCCGTGTGGCGCGGCGCTTGATCTCGACGCCCAGCAGATAGTCACGCAGCAACACCCCGGTGAGCGCGCCGAAGCCCACGATGACCAGGCCCAGCAGCGGGCTGCTGCCGCGCAGGGCGATCGCCATCACGGCCAGCACGACCCCCAGCACCAGGCCGATCGCGCCGAAGACGACCTGCTCGACGCGGAAGGAGTCCGTCGAGGAGCGCCGGCCCGCGAGACGCAGCCGGCGCTCGAGCTGGTCGTTGCCGCCGGTGAGCCTCTCGAGCACGCCGAGCACGCGCACGGCGACAGGGCCCAGGAGGTTCTCCAGCACCATGCGCAGGCGGCTGGTGCTGCGCGGCGCGGCGAACAGCGACATGGAGCGTGAGCGTCGGAGGTACGGATCGATGCGGGCATCGAGGTCGCGGGAACGCAGCCAGGGAAGCTGACCGGCCACCAGTGCCACGCCCGCCCCGAACAGCAGACCGAGCACCGCGCCCGACAGGAGCGTGCCGGCGCCCGTCATCGCAGCACCCTCTCGTCCTGCGGCAACCGCGCGATCAGCAGCATCACGCGGTAGGCGATGAGCGACGCCACGGCGCCGACCACGATCAGCACCATCCCGGTCGCGGTGTCGTACGCCTGCGCGGCCTGCGGCCGGGTGGCCATCAGCGCGAGCACGATCCACGGCGCCGCCAGGGCGAGGCGGGCCGCGTTGACGGTCCAGGACTGCCGTGCCTCGAGTTCGGCGCGGGTGCGGGCGTCCTCTCGGAGGAACGCCGACAGGGTGCGCAGGAGACTGCCGAGATCCGTGCCCCCGACATCCCGCGTGATGCGGAGCGCCTCGACGATCCGATCCCCCACCGGATCCGCGAGCCGGATCTTCAGCCGATCCAGACAGGACGCGAAATCTCCGCTGGCCTGGTAGTCGAGGGCGTACTCGGCGAAGGCCGGCCGGAGCTCCTCCGGACCGTTGCGGCTGAGCTGGACCAGTGCCTCGGGCAGCGAGAGCCCGGCGCGGATGGCGGAGTTGATGTGATCGACCGCTTCGGGCCATACCTCCCTCATCGCCGTGGTGCGCCGTCGCGCCGCCGAGCGCAGCACGAGAGTGGGCAGCAGCGAGACGACCGCTCCGATCGCCAGCGAGGGGACCACAGCGCTCGAGCCCGCCCAGAGCCCCGCGGCCACGACCAGGCCGAGACCGACGCTGAGCGCCGGGACGGCCGCCGGCGGCACCGTGTCCAGGCCGACCTTGATCAGATCGTCGCGCAGCCTGTCCATCTGCCGTGCGACGACCCCTCGCCCGCTCGGCGCCTCCTCCTGCTCCCACATCGACCACCAGATCGAGAGCAGCCCGAGACCGGCGATCAGCCCGAGGAACGCACCGTCGCTCACGCCGCCACCCCTCCGAGCAGCTCCGAGAGGTCGTGCCCGGCGCGGACGAAGCGGTCAGGGTGCGGAGGGTGCCCGTCCCCTCGCACCAGGCGGTCCCCTCGCAGCGAGAAGACGTCGGAGATCTCGATGATGTCGTCCTCGATCCGGCCGCTGAGGCCGATGATCTCCCGGACCCGGCGGCGCCCGTCGGCGAACATGTCCAGGTGCACCACCAGGTCGATCGCGCTGGCCACCGTCGGCACCACGAACCGGCTCGAGACGTTCTCCCCGGCCAGCAGCGGCAGCGTGCACAGCTTCGTCACCGCATCCCGCGCCGAGTTCGCATGGATCGAGGCGAGCCCCGGGAGCCCGCTGTTGAGGGCGATCAGCATGTCGAGGCTCTCTGCCTCGCGGACCTCGCCGACGATGATGCGGCTCGGCCTCATGCGCAGCGCCTCTTTCACCAGGCGCCTCATCGTGATCTCACCGGTGCCCTCGAGGTTCGCCTGGCGGGTCTGCATCGCGACGACGTCGCGGAGCGCGAGGTTGAGCTCGAAGACCTCCTCGATGGTGACCACGCGTTCCCGCGGCCCCACGGACCGTGCGAGGCAGCGCAGGAGGGTGGTCTTCCCGGCGCCGGTCGCCCCGGACGCGACGACGTTGAGCCCGCTGGCGATCGCCGCGTCGAGGAAGTCGGCGGCCTGCTGGGTCAGGGACCCGAGCGCGACCAGCCCTTGGAGGTCGTACGCCTTGGCGACGAACTTGCGGATGTTGATGGCCCAGTGAGCCCGCGTGACGCTGGGGATCACCACGTGGAGGCGGGAGCCGTCGGGCAGGAGCGCATCGACGAACGGTGTGCTCATGTCCAGGCGCCGACCGCTGGAGACGAGCATGCGCTCGACGATGCCGCGCACCTCCGTGTCGCTGAGCACGATCGTGGTGAGCTCGCTGCGGCCGTTGCGCGCACAGAACACCTGGGACGGCGAGTTCAGCCAGATCTCCTCGATGGCCGGGTCGTCGAGCATCTCCTGCAGGGGGCCGAAGCCGCCGATCCGGGCGGCGACCTCGGCGACCATGGTCTCGTCGTCATCGCGCAGCACCGGCACCTCGCCGGAGGAGGAGCGGCGGTCGTAGTCGCTCATCACCTCGCGGATCAGCGGCTCCAGCTGATCGGCGCGCACGTCCAGGCCGCGGCGGCGGATCAGCTCCCGCGATTCGCTCTCGATGATGGTGGCGGCGTCCATCCGTCGTCCCCCCTGCGTTCCCTACCGACCGGTTCCTCACCCGTACGACATGTGACGCTCGTCGCGTCCACCCGTCACTGTACGGCGGGTCAACGCTTCCTGGACGCGACTCCCAGGAATTGTGGACAAGTCTCCCCGGCGGTGCTCATGGCAGGATGACGGGCGTCCGTGAGTCCTCTCGAGATCCAGGAGCCCTCTCATGGCCGACTCCTCCCCCGGCACGGATGCCGGCACCGGCGACGATTCCCCCAAGCTGTCCGGCCCCACCGTCAAGTACATGGCCAAGCGGGTGCTCAGCGAGTTCCTGCGCGACGGCGGCACCGACCAGGCCGCGAAGCTCACCTACTTCATGGTGCTGTCGATCGCGCCGACGCTGCTGGCGCTCTTCTCCCTGGCCACCTTGCTGCTGGCGGGGATCAAGGACCAGATCGCGGATCTCCTCGTCGACGCGATCAACTCCGCCGCCGGCGGCAGCGGGCTCGGCGCGGAGGATGCGGTGCGCTCGACCGTCAACTCGCTGATGGGATCCTCCACCGGCGGCACGGTCGCGCTGATCATCGGTATCGCCACCGCCCTGTGGTCCGCCTCCGCGTACATCAAGGCCTACGGCCGGGTCGCGAACCACATCTACGAGGTCCCCGAGGGGCGCGGGCCGATCCGCATGAACGGGACCATGCTGCTGCTGACCCTCGCGATGATCCTCGGGATCCTGCTGGTGATGATCTCGCTGCTGCTCAGCGAATCGATCGTGGAGGGCCTGCTCGGCCCGATCGCCTCGAGCATCGGCGCCGAGGGGGCCCTGAGCTTCCTGATGAGCTCCTTCCTGCCCATCTGGGCGTGGGTGAAGTGGCCGGTCATCCTGCTGATCGCCTTCGCCCTGCTCTCACTGCTGTACTGGGGCGCGCCCAACATCGAGAAGCCCTTCCGCTTCATCTCCCCCGGCGGGGTGTTCGCGATCCTCGGCATCGCGGTGGCCGCGGTCGCCCTGTCGATCTACATGGGCACGGTCGCCGGCTACTCCAGCTACGGCGCGATCGGCGGCATCATGGCGGTGCTGTTCGCGCTGTGGGTGGTGAACATCGTGATCATCATGGGCGCGGAGGTCGACGCCGAGTACGAGCGTGCCCGCGAGCTCGTGGCCGGCAAGCCCGCCGAGGATTCCCTCGCCCTGCCGATGCGCGACACCGCCGGGGCGGAGAAGGCCGAGGCGAAGCAGGAGAAGATCGTCGACGAGGGCCGCGACATCCGCCTGAAGAACCTCCATCACGACGCCGAGGCCTACACCGGCGAGGACGCCCGGCTCACCCCGCGCCACGGGGTGCCCGCCGTCGCCGCGGACGACGAGGACCGCCCGAAGGACGACTGAGATGTGCGGACGCTTCGCGTTCTTCCGGGAGATCGAGCCGCTGGTGGAGGATCTCGGCGCCGTCGACCTCGCCGATCCGCAGCTGCGCAGCCGCTGGAACATCCCGCCCACCGCGCCGATCCACGTGGTCACCGAGTCGATCGACCGCCGCAGCGGCGAGGTGCTGCGGGCGCTGCGGATCGCGCGATGGGGCCTGCTGCCGCCGTTCGCGCAGGAGGCCTCGTTCTCCTCCCGCACCTTCAACGCCCGCCGCGAGACCCTCGCCCAGAAGCCCAGCTTCCGCGGCAGCCTCTCGCGGTACCGGGTGGTCGTGCCCATGGACGGCTACTACGAGTGGGGGCGGGACCCGGCCGGGGCGAGGAAGCAGCCCTTCTACATCTCGCCCGCCGACGGCTCACCCCTGTTCATGGCCGGCCTCGTCTCCTGGTGGACGGGCCCCGGCGGCCACGAGGGACCGGCCGCCAGCGCGGACGGCCGCTTCCTGCTCTCCACCACGATCATCACCCGCGAGGCGACGGGGCCGCTCGCGGAGATCCACGACCGCACTCCGGTGATGCTGCGCCGCGACCAGATCGACTCCTGGCTCGACACCTCACTCACCGCTCCGCGCGAGGTGCAGGACTGGATCCTGCGCGACACCCCGCTGAGGGAGGATGCGAGCCTCGCCGTGCGGGAGGTGGATCCCGCGGTGGGCCGGGTCGGCAACGACGGGCCCGAGCTGCTCGAGCCGCCGCAGGTGCTGCTGTGACCGCGGTGCCGCGGGCGATGGAGCGGATCCGACTGCGGGCTGACGCGCCCGCCGCCGTCCCCGCCGTACGCTCGAAGTCATGACCGACGGCTCCCCACAGCGGCCGGGCGCGCTCCAGGAGCGCGCCCGCTCCCGCGACCCGTTCCGCTGGATCATCGAGAACCCGGGCACGACCGACCTGATCGGCTTCGGCAGCGGCGCATTCCTGGTGCTGCTGTTCTCCTTCGGCACCGGCTCCTACGGCTGGTGGACGCTGTTCTCGGTGCCGATGATCGCCGCCGGGGCGCTGTGCCGCGTGCGACCCCTGCCCGGCGTGCTCGCGATCGGCGCGCTCGCCGTGCTCCACGTGCTGGTGAACATCCCCGTCGTGCTCGGCGACGTGATGACGTTCTACGCGATGTTCTGCGCGATCGCCTACGGCGGACGCCTCGTGCACGGCCTCAGCGTCGCCGCCGGCCTGCTCGGCGTGTTCGTGCAGGCCTCCTTCTGGTCCCTCGATGCGCTGCGCTCCGAGTACGGGGGCCCGATCGAGGCTCTGGTCAGCTTCCTCGGGCTGATGCTCATCGGCACCATCACCATCGTCGCGGTCTGGGCGCTCGCGAATCTGCAGCGCGCCCGGGTGCGGCAGTACGCCCTCACCCGGGACCGCGCCGAGCAGGCCGTCCGCGAGCGCGAGCAGCGCACCGCGCTCGCCGTCGCCGACGAGCGCGCCCGCATCGCCCGCGAGATGCACGACGTGGTCGCCCACTCCCTCTCGGTGATCATCGCGCAGGCCGACGGGGGCCGGTTCGTCGCCGCGCAGAAGCCCGAGAAGGCCGCCGAGGTCCTCACCACCATCGGGGAGACGGGTCGCGCGGCCCTGGCCGACATGCGCTCCCTGCTGGGCGTGCTGCGCCAGGAGGACGAGACCAGCTTCGGCCCACAGCCGGGCCCGGAGATGCTGCCGGAGCTCGCCGACCGGGTGCGCACCGCGGGGCTGAGCGTCGAGCTCGAGATCGACGGTGCGCTCGAGGACCTGCCCCAGCCGCTCGGCGTCTCGCTGTTCCGCCTGGTCCAGGAATCCCTCACCAACGTCCTCAAGCACGCCGGTCCCGGCGCCGCCGCCGAGGTGCGGATCCTCCGCGACGCGCACCAGCTCACCGTCGAGGTCATCGACGACGGGCAGGGCACCGACCCGGCCTCCGACGGCCAGGGCCACGGCCTGACCGGGATGCAGGAGAGGATGTCCCTGTTCGGGGGCCGCCTCCAGGCCGGCCCCCTGCCTTCCCGCGGGTACCGGGTGCGCGCCACCGTGCCCCTTCCCGCCACGCTCGAGGCGCTCCCCC
>DHCMJ07802__coassemble_41_pt1 | contig 69483 bp, 66 predicted proteins | sample DHCMJ07802__metabat2_high_PE_028 | metagenome-assembled genome bin DHCMJ07802
CCCTGCGAGGAGCACCGCAGCGGCCAGGCCCATGAGGAGGTACGGGACCCATCCGTCGCCGTCGTCCCCCACCTGCTCAGGCGGCTCCAGGGGTGGCGTCTGCGACGGGAGTTCGAGCTCGTCCTCCGGCTCGGGGGTGCTCTCCCACTCGATGCCGTGCCCGCGTTCCTCGGTGAAGACGGCGATCTCGCCGCGGTCGGCACCTGCACCCAAGGTCACGAGTGCGAGGGCACCCAGCATGGCGCAGAGCACCACGACGACCACGATGCGGTGGTCGCCGACGTCGCCCCGGGAGCTCCGGCGCCCCTGCTGCGTGCGCACCGGGAGCCGTGCTCCGCTCATGCCGCGCTCACCGAGTGCACGTCACGGTGCGGCGAGGCGACGATCACCGACTGCTCGCCGTCGATCCGGGTGAGGATCAGCGTCGCGGACTCCTCGCCGAAACGGCGTGGTCGCAGCTTGCGGCGCAGCTCCTCGGGTTCGACCGCGGTGCCCCGCTTCTTGATCTCGAGCACGCCCAGATGGTGCTCCCGGAGGTACGCGGTCAGGCGCTTGAGGCCGAAGGGCATCACGTCCCGCACGGTGTAGCCGCGTGCGAAGGGGGTGTCGACGCGGCGGTCGGAGGTCAGGTAGGCGATCGTGGGGTCGAGCGTGCGGGCGTCGAGATCCGCGGCGAGGCGACCGATCAGCCCGGCCCGGATCACGGCGCCGTCGGGTTCGTAGAGGTGCTCGCCCAGCGGGCCCGGCGCCGGGTCCGGGTGGCCCTCCTCCCCGCGGCCGAGCCGATGGTCGCCGTCGCGGTCGACCACGAGCGCCGAGGAGGAGACGCCCTCGGCCGCGAGCGGGCCGCACCACAGGACCGCCTCGAGCACCTTCCCGTGCCAGGAGAGCCACTGCACCTCCGCCTCGGCGGGGAGCAGGGCGCGGTCCACGTCGGGGCCGAGCTTGGCGCCCAGCGGGCCCGCGGCGCCGTCGGCCCCGAGCCGGTGGGCGAGGTCGAGCACGGTCGAGAGCGGGGGCGCGTACTCCTCGGGGTCGCGCACGCGCCGGGACCCGGAGCGGGAGGCGGCCCGGCGCGCCGGGTCCATCCAGATGCCCTCGGTGGAGCGCGGGTCGTGGTCCTCGACGCTGCCCAGCTGGACCTGGGAGCCGGGGAACGGGCGGAGGTTCACGATCGCCACGGCGACGGCCACCGGGTCGCGGTCCACGGCGTGCACGTCGAGGCCCAGGCCGGCCAGGGCCATGGCGTCACCGCCGATGCCGCAGCCCAGATCCGCCACCGAGGAGACACCGGCGCGACGGAAGCGCTGGGCGTGCAGGGCCGCCACCGGGAGGCGCGTGGCCTGCTCGAGGCCGTCCGGGGTGAAGAGCATCGAATCCGCGAACTCGCCGAACTTCTCGCGGGCCCGGGCCCGCAGCCGGGACTGCGTGAGCACCGCCGAGACCAGGTCGGCAGAGTGGCCGGCCTCCCGCAGCGAGGCGCCGCGGCGCAGCGCATCGGCCTCCTCGTAGGGAGGCAGGGAATCCAGCAGCGCGAGACCGCCGGGGTGCAGCACCGGCTCGACCGCGCGGGCGGCGGCGGTGTCGTCTCTCAGCGGTGCGGACATGCCAGCGAGACTACCCGCTGCACCTCGCGCGGGGCCCGGAGGATCAGGAACGCACGTCCACCACGAGCTTGCCGCGGGTGTGGCCGTCCTCGAGCAGGCGATGTGCCTCGGCGATCTGGGACAGCGGCAGCACCCGGGAGGCCTCGAGCGGGTAGGCGCCCGAGCGCATACCGTGGACGAGGCGGTCCAGCCGGTCGCGGCCGGTGACGATGCGGGGGATGCGGGCGGTGATCCCGCGCTCGCGGGCCGGGGTGAGATCCGCGAGCGAGGGCAGGACCACGATCAGGCTGTCCCCGCCCGGGCGCAGCAGGTCCAGGCTCGGCTCGAAGGTGGAGAAGTAGTGGGTGTCCAGGACGACGTCGACGCCCTCGCCGCCGGTCGCCTCACGGAGGGCCTCGCGCCAGTCGACCTCGTCGTACGGGATCGGCTCGGCCCCGAGCTCGCGGATCCGCTCGGCGTTGGCGGCGCGGCCGGTGGCCCAGACGCGGGAGGCGCCGGCCTCGAGCGCCATCGGGATCAGCAGCTGGCCCACCCCGCCGCTGCCGCCGTGGATCAGCACGCTGCGGCCCTCGCCGAGCTCGGCCGCGTCCTGCACGGTCGCGATGGCGGTGAGCCCGGCCAGGGCGAGACCGGCCCAGCGCGGGAGGTCCTGCGAGGAGACCTCGTCGGGGACCGGGGAGAGATCGTCCGCCGCGATCGCGATGACCTCGGCGGCGACTCCGCGACGATCCTCCGGACGGCGCATGCCGAACACGCGCGTTCCCGGTGCGAGGCCCCGTGAGGCGAGCTCGGCGAGGTCGAGGTCCGCTCCGGCCCCGAGCACGGTGCCGGTCATCTCGCGTCCGGTCCCGGCGGGGAGGGGGAGGCCCTCGGCCATGCCGGAGGAGCCGTCGCGGATCTTGAAGTCCAGGGGGTTCAGCCCCGCGTAGGACACCTCGACGAGCACCTCGCCCTCCGCCGGCTCGGGGCGCGGCGAGTCGGTGTGGAGGGTCAGGACGTCGGGACCGCCGAAGCGGTCGAAGAGGATCTCGCGCATGCCTCCATGATGCACCCCGGACGCGGTCCCCGACAGGGGCGACGATCGTCCCGCGGGGCGTGCGGCGGGCGTGGGATCATCGGGACGATGCCCGTTCCGCGCCCGGGACGGCGAACCCCGGTGAGGAGGGCCATGAGCACGCACCACTCGGACCCGTGGCGGTGGCGGGAGCTGGTGGCCCGCGAGCTCCGACTCGCCCCCGCCGTGCACGAGGTGCCGGTGCGGGAGGCGGCCGGGCGGGTGCTCGCCTCCGCGGTGCGCAGCCCGGAGGACGTCCCCGCCGTCGCGGTCTCCGCGATGGACGGCTTCGCGGTGCGGCGCGCGGACCTCCTCGCCCCTGCGCCGACCCGTCTGCCGGTCGCGATGGACCTGCCGGCCCGCCTCGGCGCGGTGGGGGCGCTGGCTCCGGGCAGCGCCGCGCGGATCATGACCGGTGCGCCCGTGCCCGCCGGCGCCGACCTGATCGTCGAGGTGGAGGCCACCGACGCGGACCCCCGCGGCGCCGCCCCCGCAGAGGTGGTGCTCACCCCGCGCGCCCTGCCCGAGCCGCTGCGGCATGTGCGCGGCCCGGGAGAGGAGATCGCCCGTGGGGCGGTGCTCGCGCAGGCGGGGGACCGGGTGGGGGCCGGCCTCATCGGGCTCGCCTGCACCCTCGGGATCCCGGGCCTGCCGGTGCACGGCGCGGTGCGGGTGGGGGTCGTCGTCACCGGCGACGAACTGGTCGGCGAACCTGCCGCAGCCGGCGCGGACCACGCGGCCGGGACTGCGGACGAGGCGCCGGGCGCGGTGCGCGAGTCGAACGGGGCGATGCTCGCCGCGGCGCTCGAGGCGGACGGCTGCACAGTGCGGATCCTGCGCAGCGGGGACGAGCCCGCACAGCTGGAGGCAGTGCTCGACGAGGCCGCCGACGGTGCGGACCTCGTGCTCACCACCGGCGGCATCGGCCACGGCGCCTACGACGTCGTCAAGGAGCTGCTGGGCCCGCACGGCCGGGACACCTCCCGCTTCAGCCACCTCGCCCTGCGCCCCGGCGGCCCGCAGGGCCTGGGCGTGCTCCGCGGCGGCGTGCCCGTGGTGCACCTGCCCGGCACACCCGTCGGCGCGCTCGTCGGCCTCCATCTCTTCGTCCGCCCGCTGCTGCCGGGCGCCGACGCCGCCCCGCGAGGGATGCTGCTCGAGGACCCGCACGGCCGGATCGCCCGCAGCCGCGCCCGCGGCGGGCTCGTCGTCGAACCCGCCCGCACCGTGCACGGCCCCGACGGCAGCACCCGCGCGGTCCTCCAGGACGGCCGGCGCCTGGCCCCCTACGGGCGGGCGGACCTGCTCGTGCTCGGCGGGGCGGGCGCGCAGACCGCGCAGGCGGACACGGCGCTGGTGGTGCCGCTGTGACCGGCCCGACGCCGTGCGGGGGCGCTCCCGTCTCGCTGCGCGAGCGCGCCGTGCCCGCGGACCGGGTCGAGCAGCTCGGCGAGGACGCGCAGCGCTATCTGCGCCAGCAGCGCCTCCCGCAGCTCGGGGAGACCGGGCAGCGCCGGCTCGCCGGCGCGCGGGTCGCCGTGATCGGGGCCGGCGGCCTCGGCGCTCCGGTCCTGTCCTATCTCGCCGCCGCGGGCGTCGGGGAGATCACGCTCTTCGACCCCGACACCGTGGACGAGACGAACCTGCACCGCCAGGTGCTGTTCACCACCGCGGACGTGGGCCTCGCCAAGGCGGTCGCCGCCGCCGCGCACCTGCACGCCCAGAACCCGGGCGTCGTGGTGCGGGCCGTGGTCGACACCCTCACCCCCGCCACCGCCCTCGAGGAGCTCGCCGGGCACGACCTGGTGCTCGACGGCACCGACAACTTCCCCACCCGCTATCTCGCCTCCGACGCCTGCGAGATCCTCGACATCCCTCTGGTCTGGGGCTCGATCCTCGCCTTCTCCGGGCAGGTCAGCGTGTTCTGGGGCGCGGGCGGGCGCGGGGTGACCTACCGCGACGTGCACCCGGTGCCGCCGCAGCCCGGCGAGGTGCCCAGCTGCTCCGAGGCCGGGGTGCTCGGGATGCTGTGCGGGGTGATCGGCTCGACCATGGCGATGGAGGCGGTCAAGGTCCTCGCCGGGATGGGGGAGGTGCTGTTCGGCCGGCTCGCCCTCTACGACGCGCTGCGGGCCCGCTGGGACGAGATCCCCGTGGCCCGGGATCCCGCCCGCCGACCCGTCGACTCCCTCGAGGACGTCGCGCTCACCTGCGGCCTGCCGGGTCCGACCGGGCCGGCCCTCGACGAGGTGACCGCCGCCGAGCTGCCCGGCCTGCTCGAGGCCGGGGCGCGGGTGATCGACATCCGCGAGGAGCACGAGCTCGGCGGCGGCATGCTCCGCGGCGCCGAGCACGTGCCGATGCGGCAGCTGCTCGCAGGGGCCGCCGCGCAGGCGGCGGGGGAGCTCGGCGACCTCGAGGGGGCGGTGCTGTACTGCGCCGCCGGCACCCGCTCGGCGAGTGCGCAGCGGCAGCTGGCCGAGCACGGGATCAGGGTGACCTCGCTGCGGGGAGGCTTCGACGGGCTGGCCCGCCTCGGAGCTTCCCGGACCGGGCTGGTGACGGGCGCGCCGCGCTGAGCAGGAGCCGGTGCGGCTGCCCGCTCAGCCGTCCGCGACAGGCTCAGCCGCCCGCGAAGGGCGGCAGCACGTCCACGCGGTCCCCGTCCGCCAGCTGCCGTGCACGATCGGTGCAGGCCACGGCGTTGACCAGGAAGCTGGAGCGGTCGATCACGCGCCCGGCCTCCGCAGAGCCGTCGCGGCGCAGCACGGCGATCGCCTCCTCGAGGGTGGCGGCATGCACGGTCGCGGCGTCGGCCCCGAACGCGGCGGCGGCCCCGGCGAACAGGTGCACGGCGATCCGCGGCGCAGCGGTGCGGGACGTCTCGGGCGCGGTCTCTGCGGTGGTCATCTCGTCGGTGGTCATCTCGTCCTCTCTCACCCGCCGATGGCGCTCATCGGCCGTTCGGGCTGCACGAAGTCCGCACGATCCATGCCGTGGCCGGCCTTCTTCCCCCACTGCGCGGCGCGCCAGATCCCCGCGATCGCCTCGTCGTCGGCCCCCGAGCGCAGCGCACCGCGCAGATCCGTCTCCTCGCGGGAGAACAGGCAGGTGCGCACACGCCCCTCGGCGGTGAGCCGGGTGCGGCGGCAGTCGGCGCAGAACGGGCGCGTCACCGAGGCGATGACCCCGACCCGGCCCCGATGGCGTCCGGTGGCGCGGTCGGCCACCTCGAACAGCTCGGCCGGGGCGCCCTCGCGGGCCTCGGCCACGGGGGTGAGGACATAGCGGGGCGCGAGCATCTCGTGCACGTCCCCGGCGGTGATCATCGAGCTGCGGTCCCAGATGTGGTCCGCATCCAGCGGCATCTGCTCGATCACCCGCAGCTGGAGATCCCGCTCCAGGCACCAGTCCAGCAGGTCCGGCAGCTCCTGGTCGTTGACCCCGGGCAGCAGCACGGCATTGACCTTGATCGGGTCGAGCCCCGCGGCACGGGCGCCGTCGATGCCGGCCAGCACCCGGTGCAGCAGCGGGCGCCGGCTGAGGCGCTCGAAGGTCTCCGAGACCACCGAGTCCAGGGAGACGTTGATCCGGTCCAGCCCGGCCGCGCGCAGCCGCGCCGCGCGATGGTCCAAGCCGATCGCATTGGTGGTCAGGGAGATGTCCGGGCGCGGATCGAGCGAGGCGACCCCGGCGATGATCTCCTCGAGATCGGGGCGGGTCAGCGGCTCGCCGCCGGTGAAGCGCACCTGCTCGATGCCCAGGCGCTCCACGCCGATGCGCACCAGGCGCACCACCTCGTCCACGCTCAGCAGCTGCTCCGTGCCCAGGAAGGTCAGCCCCGAGGCGGGCATGCAGTAGGTGCAGCGCAGGTTGCAGAAGTCGGTGAGGGACAGGCGCAGGTCGGTGGCCTCGCGGCCGAAGCGGTCGGCGAGGGCGGGGGTGTCCGGGCGCTCCGAGGTGTCCGGCAACTCGGTCGCCGTCTCGTCGGTCCTGCGCGGCGTCGGCATCCCCAGGGAGATGCGGCGCGAAGCCATCTGCTCACCTTCTTCCGCTGCGGCCCGGCCGGAGCCGGGGCTGCGTCCAGGATAGGCCCGGCACAGACCGGCGGGGCGGGACCGATGGCGCGGCGACGGAGACGGCGATGCCGGAGGATGTGTCCTCGACGGACCGATGGTGAGGTGAGCCGGCAGATATGCCACCTCACCGCACCAGCAGGCCAGCGGGAACAGGCCTCCGTCCGGGCGCGCCGCGACGGGCAGGCGCGCCATACTGGGAGAGGACCGGCGGGCGGGCCCCGTGCACGGAGCCGCAGGGCACCGGGTACAGCAGCCCAGCACCACCGCATCAGGGAACAGGAGTGAGCGCGAGATGTCCGATGCCCAGCGGATCCCCCTGGCCGATCACGTCGCCGACGCCGTCGCGCTGCTGGCGCCGGTGCGGGGGGTCGAGGTGGTGCCGCTGGACGGACGTGCTGCCGGCCGCGTGGCCGCCACCGCGCAGCGCTCCCGCGTGGACGTGCCCGGCCTCGACAACTCGCAGATGGACGGCTTCGCGCTCGCCGCCGCGGACCTCGCCGGCGCCGGCGAGGCCGCGACCCTGCCGCTCGGGCCGATGATCGCCGCCGGCGATGCGCCCGACGCCCTCGCGCCCGGCACGGCCCGCCCGATCATGACCGGCGCCCCGATCCCGGCCGGCGCCGATCTCGTGGTGCCCGTCGAGGAGAGCGCCGCGGGGCGCTTCGACCCGGCCGGCGGCGGGGACGCGGCCGCGGAGGTCACCCTCGTCCCCACCTCCGTCGCGAGCGGACGGTTCGTGCGCACCCGAGGCTCGGACACCCGGCGCGGGGACACCGTGCTGCGCGAGGGGCGGCGGCTCACCCCGGCGCGGATCGCGCACCTCGCCGCCTGCGGGGTGCGCGACGTCGAGGTCGCGGCACCCGTGCGCACCCTCGTGCTCTCCACCGGCACCGAGGTCCGCACCGCCGGGGAGGGCACCCTCGCACCCGGCACCCTGTTCGACGCCAACGGGCCCGGGCTCGCCGCGGCCCTCACCGAGGCGGGGGCCGAGGTGATGCACGTCGGCGCCGTCCCCGACGACGCCGACGCCCTGCTGGAGCACCTGCGCGCGCAGATCCTCGCCCACGACGCCGACCTCGTCGTCACCAGCGGCGGGGTGAGCATGGGCGCGTTCGAGGTGGTGCGGCACGCCGCCGCGCGCGAGGGGGCGGTGCTCGCCTTCCCGAAGGTCGCGGTGCAGCCCGGCGGGCCGCAGGGCATCGGCACGCTCGCCGTCGAGGACCGCCGCGTCCCCTGGCTCGCGTTCCCCGGCAACCCGGTCTCCGCGCTCCTCAGCTGCGAGCTCATCGCACGGCCCGCCCTCGGCGCCCCGGCCCGGCGCCGCCTGCGCCTGCCCCTGCAGCTCGAGGCGGAGGAGACCTCCCCGCCGGCCCTCGAGCAGTACCGGCGCGCCCGCGTGCTGCCCTCGGGACGGGTGCGCCTGGTGGGCGGCCCGTCCTCGCACCTGATCGGCGGATACGCCGCCGCCGATGCCCTCGTGGTCGTCCCCGCCGGCACCGCGACCGTGCGCGACGGCGACCTGCTCGAGACCCTGCTGATCCCCGGAGGAGACTCATGAACCAGACCGCGCCGCACCAGACCGCGACCGACGTGACCGCGACGAGCAGCGCTGACGGCGACCTCTCCCACGTGCGCATGGACGGCAGCGCCCACATGGTCGACGTCACCGACAAGTCCGTCGCCTCCCGCGAGGCGACCGCCCGGGCGGTGCTGCGCACCCGGCCCGACGTCATCGACCGCCTCGCCAGCGGGGACCTGCCCAAGGGGGAGGCGCTCGCGACCGCGCGGATCGCCGGGATCATGGGCGCCAAGCGCACCGCGGACCTCATCCCCCTGTGCCATCCGCTGCCGCTGTCCGGGGTGGAGCTGGACCTCGCGCCGCGCGGGGACCGGGTGGAGATCACCGCCCGGGTGCGCACCCGGGGCGTCACCGGCGTCGAGATGGAGGCCCTCACCGCCGCGAGCGTCGCCGCGCTGACGGTCTACGACATGATCAAGGCCGTGGACCATCTGGCGCGGATCGACGGCATCGAGGTGCTCGCGAAGTCCGGCGGGAAGAGCGGGGACTGGCACCGCCGGCCGACGGACGCGCCGGAGGCGTCGGACGCGAAGGGGGAGGACTGATGGTCAGGCAGATGCCGGCGCGGCGCACCGACGCGGACTGCACCGTGCGCGAGGACCCGGCGCACGCGCCCCTCCTCACCGGGACCGCCGAGGTGATCATCGCCTCCACCCGCGCCGCGGACGGCACCTACGAGGACCGCACCGGGCCGCTCCTGGTCGCGTGGCTCGAGGAGCGCGGGCTCGAGCCCGTGCAGCGGCGCGTGGTCGGCGACGGGCCCGCGGTCGGGCAGGCGCTCGCCGCCGCGATCGCGGCCGGCGCGGACGTCGTGATCACCTCCGGCGGCACCGGCATCAGCCCCACCGACGCCACCCCGGAGCAGACGGCCCCGCTCCTCGAACGGGAGATGCCCGGCATCCTCGAGGAGGTGCGGCGGCGCGGCGCCGCGAAGATCCCCACCGCCCTGCTCAGCCGCGGCCTCGCGGGCATGGCCGGTCGCAGCTTCGTGGTCAACCTGCCCGGCTCCCGGGGAGGGGTGAAGGACGGCATCGCGGTGCTCGACCCGCTCCTCGACCACCTGCTGGACCAGCGCGACGGCGGCGACCACGACGGAGGAGACCACCCATGAACCGCACGACGGACCGGCCGACGGATTCGGCCGCCGAGCAGACGCCGCCGGCCCAGACACCGCCGGCCCAGACACCGACGCCCCCACGCGGCCCGGGAGAGGACCCCGGGCCCGGTCCCACCCCCTTCGCCGCCGACCCCGAGAGGCTGCGCGTCGCCGGGGACCCCGCGATGGGCCCGCCCGCCCAGCGCGTGCGCCGCGCGGCCCTGAGCGAGCAGCCCCTGACGGTCGCCGACATGGTCGAGGCCGTCACCGACCCGCGCTGCGGCGCGGTGGTGACCTTCGACGGGGTGGTGCGCGACCACGACGACGGTCGCGGGGTCGAACGTCTCGAATACACGGCCCATCCCACGGCCACCGCAGCGATCACCGCCGTGGCCCACGAGATCGCCGGCCGCTACCCGGATGTGCTCGTCGCCGTCGCGCACCGCCACGGACCGCTCGAGATCGGGGACTCCGCACTGGTGTGCGCGGTGGCCGCCCCGCATCGCAAACAGGCCTTCGTCGCATGCGACGACCTGGTGGACACCGTCAAGCAGCAGGTCCCGATCTGGAAGCACCAGATCTTCGAGGGCGGGGACTCGGAATGGGTGGGGGCGCTCGGCTGAGCGTCATCTGCCGGACACCTCGGATCGCTACGGTGCTGCCATGCGCCTCCTGCACCTGACCGACACTCACCTGTACGGCGACCCGGCCGCCCGCCACTACGACAGGATCGACACCGCCGCCGCCCTGCGCGGCCTGCTCGACAGGCTCGGCACCCTGCGGGACATCGACGCCGTGGTCCACACCGGGGACGCCTCCGAGGACGGCACCGCGCAGAGCTACCGCCTGCTGCACGAGATCCTCGATCCCTTCGCGGCCTCCCTGGACGCCCCGCTGGCCGTGGTGATGGGCAACCATGACGTCTCCGCCGTCTACGGCGAGACCGTCGTCCCGGGCGAGCGCCTCCCCGCCGCGCAGGACAGGGTGGTGCCGCTGCCGCGCGACGGCCGCCTGATCGTGCTGGACTCGAGCGTCCCGGGCGCCGGCTACGGGCACCTCGCGCCGGAGCAGCTGGACTGGCTGCGCGAGCAGCTGGCCGTCCCGGCCGCCGGCGGCAGCGTGCTGGCGATCCACCATCCGCCGCTGGTCGCCGCGACAGCCCTGCTGCGGGGCCTGGACCTGGACGGCCTCGACGCGCTCGCCGCCGTGCTCGCGGGCTCGGACGTCTCCATCGTGCTCTCGGGGCACTACCACCACGAGATGAGCGGGGAGATCGCCGGGATCCCGGTGCATGTGGCCCCGGGCATCACCAACGTGGTCGACCCGCTCGGCGGCGGCGCGGACGAGCGGGCGCTCGCCCTGTCGGGGGCGAGCCTCATCGAGCTGGGCGGGGGAGCGCCGCGCGTGATCAGCACCGTGCTCCCGAACGCCGGGGACGTGCTGGAGGATCCGGAACGACCCGTCTACCGCTTCGACCCCGCGCAGGTCGCCCGGATCCTCGAGGCCGCCGGGCGCTGAGGCGGCAGCGCGCGCCCGGACATGACAGAGCCCCCGCGGTTCCTCACCGCAGGGGCGTCAGCTGAATGCGTGGGCCGGGATCCGGGGCCCGGGCCCGGCGAGGTCTCAGCGCCCGAGACCGACCGGGCCGATGCCCTGGCTGTGGTGCGAGCGCATGATCGCCGCATGGTCGGCGCCGCGACGGACCTCCGGAGCCGCGCTGCGCTCGACATCCTGGCCCTGCAGACGGTCGGCGAGGCCGGCGAGCGCGCGGTTGAGCGTGCGGAAGAACTCCATGGATGTGTCCCCTTCGGTTCGGTGCGACATGAGCCCTCCGGACCTGGATCGCAGGTTCCGGGCAGGTTCTCCTCCTTCCGCTATAGCGTGCGGGGAGACGGACGGTCACGCCTTACGACACGACTGGTTGCCAGCTTCACAATAAGTGCGTGACCTGCGACTCCTCCAGGTGTCCGGGAGGATTTCCGCGCAGTGCGGGGCGGGGAGGCGCGAGCCGCCTGGCGGGGTGCGGACGGGGTGGGGGCGGGTTGGCAGAGGCCGGGATTAGCACTCGTGTTGCGTGAGTGCCAGCGGAGGTCCTAGAGTTGGCGTCGTTGGCAGTCGACGGCCGAGAGTGCCAGAGGCTGCCGCGAGGGATCACCTCCGGTCGGCACCGCGACGACGATCGGAACCGCATCCCGTCCCCGAACTCAAGCAGAGTCATCTCTTATGAAGGAGTGAGCCGCATGTCGGTCTCCATCAAGCCCCTCGAGGATCGTGTCGTCGTCAAGCCGCTCGAGGCCGAGCAGACCACGGCCTCCGGCCTGGTCATCCCGGACACCGCGAAGGAGAAGCCCCAGGAGGGCGAGGTCGTCGCCGTCGGCGCCGGCCGCTTCAACGACAAGGGCGAGCGCGTCCCCATGGACGTCCAGGTCGGCGACAAGGTCGTCTTCTCCAAGTACGGCGGCACCGAGCTGAAGTACGGCAACGAGGAGTTCCTCGTCCTCGGCACCCGCGACATCCTCGCCGTCATCAACGACTGAGTGAACTGAGGCTCTAAAAGATATGGCCAAAGAGATCCTGTACAACGAGGACGCCCGCCGGGCCCTCGAGCGCGGCGTCGACAAGCTCGCCAACACCGTCAGGGTGACGCTCGGCCCCAAGGGCCGCAACGTCGTCCTCGACAAGAAGTGGGGCGCCCCCACCATCACCAACGACGGCGTGACCATCGCCCGTGAGATCGAGCTCGAGGATCCGTACGAGAACCTCGGCGCGCAGCTCACCAAGGAGGTCGCGACCAAGACCAACGACGTGGCCGGCGACGGCACCACCACCGCCACCGTCCTCGCCCAGGCCATCGTGCACGAGGGCCTGCGCAACGTCGCCTCCGGCGCCGCTCCGGCGGCCCTGAAGCGCGGCATCGAGAAGGCCGTCGAGGCGCTCTCCGAGAAGCTCGGCGAGATCGCCACCCCGGTCGACGGCAAGGCCCAGATCGCCTCCGTCGCCTCGGTCTCCAGCCAGGACCGCGAGATCGGCGACCTGCTCGCCGAGGCCTTCGACAAGGTCGGCAAGGACGGCGTCATCACGGTGGAGGAGTCCTCCACCACCGCGATGGAGCTCGACTTCACCGAGGGGATGCAGTTCGACAAGGGCTACATCTCCCCGCACTTCGTCACCGACGCGGACCGCCAGGAGACCGTCCTCGAGGACGCGCAGGTGCTGCTGCACCAGGGCAAGATCTCGGCCGTGGCCGACATCCTGCCGCTGCTGGAGAAGGTCGTCGAGGGCGGCAAGCCGCTGTTCATCATCGCGGAGGACATCGACGGCGAGGCCCTGTCCACGCTGGTCGTCAACAAGATCCGCGGCACCTTCAAGGGTGCGGCGGTCAAGGCTCCCGCGTTCGGCGATCGCCGCAAGGCGATGCTGCAGGACATCGCGGTGCTCACCGGCGCCCAGGTCGTCACCTCCGACCTCGGCCTGGACCTCAAGACCGTCGGCACCGAGGTGCTCGGCCAGGCCGGCCGCGTCGTCATCACCAAGGACTCCACCACCATCGTGGGCGGCGCCGGTGACGACCAGGCCGTGGACGATCGCGTCGCGCAGATCCGCGCCGAGATCGAGAACACCGATTCCGACTGGGATCGCGAGAAGCTCCAGGAGCGCCTCGCGAAGCTGGCCGGCGGCGTCTCCGTGATCAAGGTCGGAGCTCACACCGAGGTGGAGCTCAAGGAGAAGAAGATGCGCATCGAGGACGCGGTCTCCGCGACCCGCGCTGCCATCGAGGAGGGCATCGTGGCCGGTGGCGGAAGCGCCATCGTCCAGGCGTCCTCCATCCTCGCCGACGGGCTCGGCCTGGACGAGGACGAGGCCGTGGGCGTGCGCGCGGTGGCCCGGGCTGTGGTCGAGCCGCTGCGCTGGATCGCCGAGAACGCGGGCCTCGAGGGTTACGTCGTCGTCGAGAAGGTCAAGGAGGCGCAGGTCGGCACCGGCCTGAACGCCGCGACCGGCGAGTACATCGACCTCGTCTCGGCAGGCATCATCGACCCGGTCAAGGTGACCCGCAGCGCTCTGCGCAACGCGGCCTCGATCGCGGGCATGGTCCTGACCACCGAGACCCTCGTCATCGAGAAGCAGGACGACGAGGAGTGAGGTGGTGAGCCGCTGCTCGGCATCGCGCTGAGCCGGCTCGCACCACAGGGGCGGGCGTCCCGGGCCAGACCCGGGCCGCCCGCCCCTGTCGTCCTCCCGGGCCGTCCCGCAGGCCGGTCATCGTCGCTGGTCGTGCGCGCCCTACCAGGGTGTCCGTCCGGCGGCGCGTCGCTCCTGGGAAGGGCGTCGTCGGCCTAAGATGTCCTGAGTCACATCGGACCGTCAGCCGGAGGAGCAGTGGTGATCAGCAGCCCGGACACCCCGACCCCGGCGCCCGAGGGCGATCTCCCCACGCGCACCTTCGGGCCACCCGCCGCCGTCGTCGTCGGCACCCTGGTGGTCAGCATCGTCTTCCTCGTGGTGCTCGAGTTCCTGGTGATCATCAGCTTCGTGGGCCAGAAGCTGTGGCGGGACCCGCAGCTGATGCACGATCTGGTGTTCACCCTCCCGCTGATCGTCTGGGTGCTCATCGCGGTCGCCGTGACCGTGGCGAGCCTGCGCGTGCTCACCTCGTGGCTGCATCTGGACGAGGACGGCTTCGTGCTGCGCAGCCTGTTCCGGCGCACCCGCCCCGTCCGCTGGGAGGAGGTGGGCCAGGTGATCGCGGCGCGCGACATCGACCGCGGCTCGGCCTTCTCCTCGACGAGCGAGGTCTCCGAGACCACCTACGACGGCGTGTACGTCATGGACCCGGCGGGCCGGCGCATCCTCGCCGTCTCCAGCCGCTTCTTCGGCCCGCGCGCCCAGGAGATGACGCTGCACAGGGCCCGGGAGGCCGGGGTGCGCATCGAGCACATCGACGCGATCACCCCCGCCGAGCTGCGCCAGCAGGCCCCGCAGGCCATGAGCTTCGTGGACCGGCACCCCACGCCCCTCGTCATCGCGCTGATCCTCTTCTACATCGGCCACAACGTCCTCACCTTCATCGTGTGGGGGCTGTGAGCGGCCCCTCCGGCGCCGCCGCACCGCGCCCGGGACGGGCGGCTCGACGGCGCGCACGCCGACGACCTCCGCCGCTGCCGCAGCGCGACGGCCTTGACGCCGTGAGCTGGCAGCTGCCGCCCGGCTCCGCTCCCGGCCGCAGCGCCCTCGCGGCGCTCCAGGAGCGGTTCCCCGCTCTCGCCGATCCCGCGGCGACCCCGCTGCCCGCCCGGTTCGCGGCAGGGGAGATCGTCGACGCCGAGGGACGGCCGTGGCGGGCCGAGGAGCCCGTCGGCCCCGGGGACGAGATGTGGTTCCATCGCGAGCTGCGCCCCGAGCACGTGCCTGCTGCGGAGCTGCGGATCCTGCACCGGGACGCGCATCTGCTCGTGCTCGACAAGCCCCATGACATGGCGACGATGCCGCGCGGCGCGCACGTCCTCTCCAGCGCCCTGGTGCGGCTGCGCCGCGCCACCGGGATCAGCACGCTCGTGCCCCTGCACCGCCTGGATCGCCGCACGGCCGGCGTGCTCGCCTTCGGGATCCGGCCCGAGGAGCGCTCCGCCTACCAGCAGCTGTTCGCCCGCCAGGAGGTGGACAAGGAGTACGAGGCCCTGCTCGTCCTCGGCCCCGGCACGTCCCTCCCCACTGCGGTGGGGGAGCGGGCCGTGCTGCGCGACCGGCTCGACAAGCGCCGCGGGGAGCTGACCACCCGGGTGCTGGACGGCCCGCCGAACGCCGAGACCGCGCTCGAGGTGCGTGCCGCCGGGGAGGGACTCCTGCAGGTCCGGCTGCACCCGCGCACCGGGCGCACCCATCAGCTGCGGGCCCAGCTCGCCGCGCGCGGCGCACCGATCCTGGGGGAGGACCTGTACCGGCCGGCGCAGGATCCGCCGCCTCCCGCGGACGCCGGCGGGCCGGACCTGCCGCTGCAGCTGCTGTCCCGCACGCTCCGCTTCGCGGACCCGCACACCGGCGTGCGCCGGGAGTTCACCAGCGCGCAGGAGCTCGCCGGCAGGTCTCGTACCCTGGGGCGGTGACAGTCCCGCCCGCCTCCGAGAGCGACGCCCCGGCGCCCGCGCCGCGCCGCACCCGGGCCGGGGCGGTGATCATCGGCCCCACCGTCCGCTCCCGCTATCTGCCCGGGGCGCTCATCGGCCTCCCTCTGGTCTCGCTCCTGCTCAGCCCCTTCGCCGCGGCCGCGCTCCAGCAGTGGCGGCACAGCCGGCTGCGCGAGGGGCACGAGGGGATGCTCGAGCAGCTCCTCGCCCTCGCCGCGATGCAGCTGCTGTTCGGGGTGCTCGCCCTGTGGGCGCTGTTCTGCCTGTGGGCGCTCGTGCCGCTCGTGCTGACCCGCCGGGTGGTGCTGTTCGACGAGCGCAGCGGGAGCCTCGTCCTGCGGCGCGGCCTGCGCATCGCCGACCGCGCCACCCTGGCCCAGGTGCGCTACGCGACCGGGGACGCCGAGCGGGGAGGGATGGGACTGATCGGGCTGAGCGGACAGCCGCGCCCCGGCGGGGCACCCGACGGCGACATGGCGGATCCGGCGCGGGCCGAGGCGCCGGAGCGGCGCTGGGTCGTGCCGGAGAGCGGCTGGGACGACGCCGCGTTCGACGGGCTGCGGGTGCTGCAGGCGGCGGCCGGGCTGCGCCCCGCCCCGCCGCGGAGGCAGCTGGTCCAGGAGAACCGCCGGGCCCGGCGCGAGCAGAACCATCGCGCGCTCGCCCGCCGGCTCGGGATGCCCTGGCGGGAGGAGTACGCGCACGACGAGGCGGCGTTCCAGGCCGAGTTCGACCGGGTGCGCCGCGTGCTCGGCGGCCGCGCACCCCGCCGGGACGGGGACCCGCGTCCCTGACGCGGCGGCGTCAGAACATGGCGCGCAGCACCAGGACCACCACGGCACCGATGCTGGCGGCGGCGGGCAGGGTGATGATCCAGGCCAGGAAGATCGGCCGCATCAGCTTCCAGTTCGCGGCGTGGTTCACGATGCCGACGCCGAGGACGGCGCCGATGAGGATGTGCGTGGAGGAGACCGGCAGGCCCAGCACCGAGGCCAGCAGCACGATCGTGGCGGCGGCGAGCTCCGCGGCGAAGCCCGAGGAGGGGTGCATCGCCGTCAGCCCGGTGCCGACGGTGTGGATCACCTTGCGGCCCACGAACCACAGCCCGGAGATCAGGGCGACGCCGAAGGCGGCCAGCACGGCGGTGGGCACGGCCGCCTCCGAGGAGATCGCACCGGTGCGCAGCACGTCCAGCACGGCGGCGAAGGGGCCGACGGCGTTGGCGATGTCGTTGGCGCCGTGGCTGAAGGCGAAGGCGCAGGCGGTGAACACCTGCATCCAGCTGAACATGATGAACGTGGCGCGGGAGATGGACTGCTTCTTGAGCGCGCGGGCGAAGACGGTGGTGGCGATCCACACCCCGATCGCCAGCATGATCAGCATCAGCACGCCGCCGCCCGTCGAGATCGTCAGGCCGGTGTTGTCCAGGCCCTTGAACACGAGCATCGCGGCCAGCAGCACGGCGCCGACCGCGGCGAGCGGGGGCACGCGCTTCTCGAGCGCGTGGTAGGCGGCGCGGCGCTCGACCTTGCGGGCCGCCTTGCGCTCCTTCTTCGACAGGTGCGAGGCCTGCTCGGCGAGCTCCGCCCCCGGGCTGCCGGGGGTGAGATCCAGCGCGGCGGACTCGGCGAAGGCGGACTGCTGCAGCTCGGTGACGCGCTCGTAGCCGGGCACGTGGCGGCCGGTGCCGTCCTCGTCGCCGTCGTCCTCGTCGTCCTCGGCATCGTCGAAACCGCGGGAGCCGAGGACGATGGCCCGCGCCGCCGGCGTGAGGATGTGGCGCTTGATGAGGCCGAACAGCAGATAGGCGGCGACACCGCCGAGGAGCGGGGAGAGGACCCAGGAGATCGCGATCTGGCCGATCTCGCCCCACTGCACCATCTCGAAGCCGCCGCTGCCGGTGACCACACCGGTCGTGACCGCGGCGCCGACGATGCCGCCGATGATCGCGTGGGTGGTCGAGACGGGCCAGCCCATCCGGGTGGCGAGCAGCAGCCACACCGCCGCACCCAGCAGCGCCGCCATCATGATGTACGCGAAGGAGAAGGGGTCGACGTCCATCGCCTCGATGTCGACGATGCCGCTGCGCACGGTCTCGGTGACGGAGCCGCCGGCGAGGACCGCGCCGGAGACCTCGAAGACCGCGGCCACCACGAGCGCCTGCTTCATGGTGAGGGTGCCCGCGCCGACGCTGGTGCCGAAGGAGTTCGCCACATCGTTGCCGCCGATGTTGAAGGCCATGAACAGCCCGAAGGCGATCGCGAGGATCAGCAGCAGCACGTTGATGTCCGTGCCGGTGTGGGTGAACGCCCAGATCGTGAAGGCGACGGCAGTCGCCGCGGTCATCAGACCGGCGCCGAGGTGCCAGTTGCGGTCAGGTCCGAGGAAGCCGGTGGGCGCGGGGGCGTCAGCGGACTTCCGAGAGGGCATGCCAGGCATCGTCGAGTTCCCGAGGGGTGAGGAGGAGGGGAGGAGCACGGCCGCCGCGGCGTCCGGCCTCCCCGTCAGGGGCCGCGGCCACTCTAGGCCGTCCATCGCGCAGAGCGTGAACTTCCGCCGAACACCCGGCGACGTCACAGTCACGGCGCGGCCGGCGTGATCCATCGCTCCTCGAGGTCGGTGCGACGACCGCACCGGGCGTGATCCCGCCCACGCCTCGCAACAGTGCAGGTCACAGCAGCAGGACGGGGCCCGGTCTGTGGTGGGCGAGACAGCACGGACGCGGCCCCCACCGCTACGATCGGTGCATGACGAGCGCGGATCCCTTCGGTTTCATCGGACTCACCTACGACGACGTGCTGCTGCTGCCGGGGGAGACCGACGTGATCCCCTCGGAGGCGGACACCTCCAGCCGCCTCACCCGCGAGATCTCCCTGAGGATCCCGCTGGCGAGCGCGGCGATGGACACCGTCACCGAATCGCGGATGGCGATCGCCATGGCGCGCCACGGCGGCATCGGCATCCTCCACCGCAACCTCTCCATCGAGGACCAGGCCCACCAGGTGGACCTGGTCAAGCGCACCCAGACCGGCCGCATCACGAACCCGGTCACCATCGGCCCCGAGGCGACCCTCGAGGACTTCGACGCCCTGTGCGGCCAGTTCCGCGTCTCCGGGCTCCCGGTCGTCACGGAGGATCAGCGGCTGATCGGCATCTGCACCAACCGCGACCTGCGCTTCATCCCCGTCGCCGAGTGGTCCACCACCAAGGTGGTCGACGTCATGACCACCGAGCTGTTCACCGCGCCGGAGGACGTCACCCCCGAGGAGGCCACCGCGCTGCTGCGGAAGAACAAGCGCGAGCGCCTCCCGCTGATCGACGCGGACGGCCGCCTCACCGGCCTCATCACCGTCAAGGACTTCGTGAAGTCCGAGCAGTTCCCCGACGCCTCCAAGGACGGCCAGGGTCGCCTCCTCGTCGGCGCGGGCGTGGGCTTCTTCGGCGACTCGATCGAGCGCGCCGGAGCGCTGCGCGACGCCGGGGTGGATGTGCTCGTGGTCGACACCGCCAACGGTCATGCCCGCCTCGCGCTCGAGATGATCCGCACGATCAAGGCCGATCCGTACTTCGCCGACGTCCAGGTGATCGGCGGCAACGTCGCCACCCGCGCCGGTGCGCAGGCGCTGGTCGACGCGGGGGCGGACGCGGTCAAGGTCGGCGTGGGCCCGGGCTCCATCTGCACCACCCGTGTGGTCGCGGGCGTCGGCGTCCCGCAGGTCACCGCGATCCACGAGGCCTCCAAGGCCTGCGGCCCCGCCGGGGTGCCGCTGATCGGCGACGGCGGCCTGCAGTACTCCGGCGACATCGCCAAGGCGCTCGTGGCCGGTGCGGACACGGTGATGGTCGGCTCGCTGCTGGCCGGCACCGAGGAGTCCCCGGGCGAGGTGGTGCTGGTGGGCGGCAAGCAGTACAAGGCCTACCGCGGCATGGGCTCGCTGGGCGCCATGTCCTCGCGCGGCAAGAAGTCCTTCTCCAAGGACCGCTACTTCCAGGCCGACGTCCCCAGCGACGACAAGATCGTGCCCGAGGGCATCGAGGGGCGCGTCTCCTACAAGGGCCAGCTCGGCTCCGTCGTGCACCAGCTGGTGGGCGGCCTGCACCAGTCGATGTTCTACGTGGGCGCCCCCTCCGTGGCGGAGCTCAAGGAGCGCGGCCAGTTCGTGCGCATCACGGCGGCGGGGCTCAAGGAGTCCCACCCCCACGACATGGCCGCGATCATGGAGGCCCCGAACTACACCTCGCACTGAGGTGCGGCCCGGGTGGGCCCGCGCCGCGGCGCGGGCCCCCCCGGACCTGCGCGGCCGCGTCGCCGACCGGCGGGGGATACCCCCCGTGAGCTGGGGGAGCGGGCCCGGTCGCCCGTGGGCGGGGCGGTTCCTAGCATCGAGGCATGAGCATGCAGAGCGCGCCCTCCCTCGCCCGCCCCTCGTCCCCGCGGGACCCGTCGGCCGGCGCCCTCGCCCACGAGCCGCCCCTGTCAGCCTCTGCCCCGTCACCCTCCGCCGCCCCGTCGCGGCCCCGCGCCGCAGCCTCGACCTGGGCCCTGGTGCTCGCGCTGGTCGCCCTGCTCGGCTCGGTCGCGGCGATGGCCTTCGTGGGGTTGACGGTGGTGCCGATGGAGACGGCCTCGGGCTACTACCTCACGGACACCCCGGCGCCTTACCAGGCCGCCGTGTTCACCGCCTTCGGGACGCTCCTGCTGTGGTCCGCCCTGGGCATCGCCGCGCTCGTGCTCGGCATCGTCGCCCTGGTCGCGCGTCGCGGCACGGCGCGGGCGATCGCGGCGATCGCGCTCGCGACGGCCGCTCCCGTGCTGCTGCCGCTCGTGCTGCTGGGCGCCATGGCCGTGGACATCGCCCGCTTCTGACCGCTCGCGGGCACCCGGCCTGCGGCATCCCTCAGCCCACGGAGGTCGCGGCCTGTCCCGCCGTGTCGGTGCCGTGCTCGTAGCCGATCAGCCACAGCAGCCCGAAGCGGTCGCGCACCTGCCCGTCGGAGGCGCCCCAGGGCCGGCGCTGCAGCGGATCGACCACGTCGCCGCCCTCGGCGAGCGCCGCGAACCAGGTGCGCAGCGTCGTGGGCTCCGCAGCGCCCAGGAGCGCCACCATGAAGCCGCGGGCGGAGAACGGCTCGTCGTGCTCGCCGGCGTCGGAGGCGTACAGCTCCACCGGTCCGTGCAGCACGCCGTGGGCGATCGCGGCGCCCGGCCCGTCGGTCCGCTCGAACTGCGCGAAGGTGTGCTGCTCCACGGTGCCGCCGAACACGCCGCGGTAGTACTCGAGGGCCTCGGCGGCGGTGCCGGGCAGGTGCAGGTAGATCTTCGGTGCGGGCATGGGGGGCTCCTCTGGGGTCGTGCCCGACGCGGCGGCCGGGAGGGCGGTCGGGGTGATCATTCCTCCCCAGCGGCCCCACGTCCACAGCGCCGGCCCTCCGGCGCCGACGGTCGGTGCGCGCGCCTAAGCTGGGGGCCATGAGCGTGAGCACCCTGTCCTGGACCGATGCCCCCCTGCTCGGCTTCGACACCGAGACCACCGGGACGAACGTCGCGCGCGACCGGATCGTCACCGTCGCGCTGGTCCACTCGGTGGGCCCGGGGCGGGAGGGCGAGACGGTCGCGACCTGGCTCATCGACCCCGAGATGGAGATCCCGGAGCCCGCCCAGCGGGTGCACGGGATCAGCACCGAGCACGCCCGCGCGCACGGGATGAAGGCGGCCGAGGCGCTCGACGAGGTCGCCGCCCTGATCGCGGAGGCGCTCGCGAAGGAGGTCCCGCTGGTCGCCTTCAACATCAGCTTCGACCTCGCGATCCTCGAGAACGAGCTCACCCGGCTCGGGCTGCCCACTCTCGCCCAGCGGCTCGGGCACGACATCGCCCCGGTCATCGACGCGCTCGTGATCGATCGCGGCGTGGACCGGTACCGCAAGGGCAAGCGCACCCTCACCGACGTGCTCGCCCACTACGGCCTCGAGCAGGACGGCCGCCTCCACACCGCCGATGTCGACGTCTCCGCCACCCTCGACGTGCTGCGCGCGATCACCCTGAAGTACCCGAAGATCGCGGCCTCGCCGCTTGAGGAGCTGCACCGGGAGCAGACCGGCTGGCACCGGCGCTGGGCCGAGGGGATGAACGAATGGCTGACGAAGAAGGGCAAGACGGCGGACGTCAACCCCGTCTGGCCTCTCTGACAGCTCGAGGCATCACCCCGGGCGCTGCCCCGGCGCCGGTCGGCGGCTCATTCGAGGTCCCCCCGCCGCGCGCCAGCAGGCGGAGATCTGCACGCGCAGCAGATGCACCCCGAGCGCGACGGCACCGCCGGCCAGCAGCAGCGGCCAGCCGGGCTCGAGACCGGAGGGCCTGCCATCGGCGAGGGACCACAGGCCGAGCAGCCCCATGAGCGCCACCGACGCCCCGACCCCGATCACCCAGATCGCGTGCAGGGAATGCGCATCGGGGAGCTGCCAGGGCACCTCGTCCAGAGCCGCCCCCGCGGCGCGCCGCCGCGCACGGGCGGTGGCGAGCACCAGCAGCTGCAGCACGCGGGTGAGGGAGAAGCCGCCGAGGGCGAGCGCCGCGGTGAGCACCAGAGCGCTCATCGGCCGGGCCTGGCCCGCGGCGGGGGAGGCCCGCAGCACCTCCGCCAGCTCGAGCGCCGCGAGGGCCGTGCCGGCCACGGCCACCAGCACCGGCAGCAGCGACGACGGGCCGCTCGCCCGGGCGAGGGGGACGCGGGCAGAGCTCATCGCCCCACGGTAGCCCGCCGAGTCCCACGGAGCCCTCTCGGCCCGCGACGCGCCCGCCGGCGCCGCGCGGGCCGGGGCGGTCGGCGCCGACGGTAGACTCCCCGGTGTGATGAGCGAGATCGAGATCGGCCGCAACAAGCGGGGACGGCGCAGCTACAGCCTGGACGACGTGGCGGTGGTCCCCTCCCGCCGCACCCGGGACCCGGAGGACGTCGCCACCACCTGGCAGGTGGACGCGTACCACTTCGACATCCCGATCTTCGCCGCCCCCATGGACTCCCTGATGTCGCCCGAGACCGCGATCGAGCTCGGTCGGCTCGGCGGCCTCGGCGTGCTCGACCTCGAGGGCCTGTGGACCCGCTACGAGGATCCCACCGCCCAGTTCGCCCGCATCGCCGACGCCTCCGACGACGAGGTCGTGGGCGTGATGCGCTCGATCTACGACGAACCGGTCAAGGCCGAGCTGATCCGCGACCGGCTCCAGCAGCTGCGGGATGCGGGCGTCACCGCCGCCGGTGCGCTGTCGCCGCAGCGCACGCAGGAGCACTGGAAGACGGTCGTGGACGCCGGCGTGGACCTGTTCTTCATCCGCGGCACCACCGTCTCCGCGGAGCACGTCTCCACCGGGCGGGAGCCGCTGAACCTCAAGCGATTCATCTACGAGCTCGATGTGCCGGTGATCGTGGGCGGCTGCGCCACCTACACCGCCGCCCTGCACCTCATGCGCACCGGCGCGGCCGGTGTGCTGGTGGGCTTCGGCGGCGGCGCCTCCCAGACCACCGAGGAGACCCTCGGGATCTCGGTGCCGCTGGCCAGCGCGGTGGCCGACGTCGCGGCCGCGCGCCGCGACTACATGGACGAATCCGGCGGCCGCTACGTGCACGTCATCGCCGACGGCGGCCTGGGCCGCTCCGGCGACCTGGTCAAGGCCATCGCGTGCGGCGCCGACGGGCTGATGGTCGGGGCGGCGCTCGCCCGCGCCGAGGAGGCGCCGGGGCGCGGCCACCACTGGGGCAGCGAGGCCCATCACCCCACGCTCACCCGCGGCCACCGCGTGCCGGTGGGCACGGTGGCCCCGCTCGAGCAGATCCTGTTCGGCCCTTCGATCGCGGCCGACGGCACCACCAACCTCGTCGGTGCCCTGCGCCACGCCATGGCCACCACCGGGTACCTCGAGCTGAAGGAGTTCCAGCGCGTCGAGGTCGTCACCACGGCGTGACGCCCGCCGGACGCTGAACGACCCGGGCAGGCGGGAGTGGCGGCTGGGCCGCGCCGTCCGGCCCGGAGGGGCCGCGCCCACCGCTGACCGCCGCCGCGCTGTGGGCGGCCTCACATGACACGCCGACGCCGAGGCGAACACGCTGGTGACGCACCGCGCCCCGCCTCGTCGTCACGGCGTGTCAGGTCGATGACGGGCTCACCGGGATGCCGCGACGCGTGGTGAGGGTTGCCTTACCTGACCTCGGGCCGCATACTCGAGACGACACCGTGTCAGAAACAGTGCGGTCCCGGCCGCGCCCGACGCTCCCCGGGTCCCGGCGCCTGCCCGGCCCCGGCCCGTCAGCCCCGACCCCAGGAGACCCGTGACGACCACCACCTCGCCCTCCGCGCAGGCCGCTTCGCAGGATCCAGCTGCGCTCTCCGCCGCGTCGTTCTCCGTCGTGCTGCGGGACGCCACCCGCGAGGAGCACACCGCCGCCGAGGAGAGGGGCTTCATCACGCAGCTCATGGGCGGTGAGCTCTCCGAGGCGGACTACTGGCGACTGCTCGCCCAGTACCTGCCGCTGTACGAGGCGCTCGAGCAGGCGATCGAGGCGGCCGCGGCGGAGGATGACCTCGCCGCCGCCTTCCACGACCCGCGCTTCGCCCGCGTCGCCGCGATCCGCGCCGACCTCGCCGCCCGTTTCGGCGCGGACCACGAGATCGATGCGCCGCTGCCCATCACCGCCCGCTACGCGCACCGCATCCGCACGGCGAGCGTGCCGCAGCTGCTGGCCCACCACTACCTGCGCTACCTCGGCGACCTCTCCGGCGGCCAGGCGATCGGCGCGCTCGTCGCCCGCCACTACCAGGTGCCCCGCGAGCAGCTGACCATGTGGGACTTCAGCGACATCGACGCCCCCAAGAGGGTGAAGGACGCCTACCGCGCACACCTCGACGAGATCACCGATCCCGCGGTGCGCGAGGAGTTCCTCGCGGAGACGAAGCTCGGCTACGAGCTGGCCGGCGAGCTGTTCACCGCGCTCGAGCGCTGAGCGCACGGCACGGGGCCCGCCGGGTGGCGCACCGGGGGGGGCGACCTCAGCCGGCGACGGCCGCCGACTGCCGTGCGATCGAGAGCTCCTCGTCGGTGGGCACCACCATCACCGTGACCGCGGACTCCGGGGTGGAGATGACCCGCAGCTCGCTGCTGCGGGCCGCGTTGGCGGCCCGATCCAGCTCGATGCCGAAGCCCTCGAGCCCGGCGAGCAGCCGCTCGCGCACCATCGGCACGTTCTCCCCGATGCCGGCGGTGAAGGCGATGACGTCCAGCCCGCCGAGCACGAAGCTGTAGGAGCCGAGGTACTTCTTCAGCCGGTGCACGTACACGTCCATCGCGAGGGTCGCGGTCTCGTCCCCGGCCTCCACCGCGGCGGTGATGTCGCGGAAGTCGCTCATCCCGCACATGCCGATCATGCCCGAGCGCTTGTTCAGCACGGTGTCGACGTCCTCCGCGCTGTACCCGGCCTGGCGGTGCAGGTGGATGTAGACGGAGGGGTCGATGTCCCCGGTGCGGGTGCCCATCACGAGCCCCTCGAGCGGGGTGAGGCCCATCGAGGTCTCCACGGCCGCACCGCCCCGCACCGCGGAGGCCGAGGCTCCGTTGCCCAGGTGCAGCACGATCTGCCGCAGAGCGGAGACGTCGCGGCCCTGGGCCGCGAGGTGCTCGGAGACGGTCTCGGAGACGAACTGATGGCTGGTGCCGTGCGCGCCGTAGCGGCGCACGCGGTACCGCTGCGCGACCTCGCGGTTCAGGGCGTAGGTCGCCGCGGCCTCCGGCAGCGCGGTGAAGAAGGCGGTGTCGAACACGGCCACGTGCGGCACCTCGGGCAGCAGGGCCTTCGCGCCGTCGATGCCGTCCACCGCGGCATAGTTGTGCAGCGGCGCGAGCTTGCCCAGGTCGTGGATGTCCCAGCGCACCTGGTCGTCGATGAGCACCGGAGCCGAGTAGCGGGCGCCGCCCTGCACCACGCGGTGGCCGACGGCGCGGATCCTGTCATCGTCCAGGGACAGGCCCACGTCCTCGAACAGCGACTCGACGATCTGCATCGCCTCCTTGTGATCCGCCACCGGCCCCTCGAAGGTCGATGTCCGCTCGCCGGCGGCGATCTTCGCGGTGCCCGCCTCCTGGCCCACGCGCTCGACGATGCCGGTCGCGTCGACGGCGCCGTCCCCCGGCGCCAGCAGCTGGAACTTCAGCGAGGAGGAACCGGCGTTGATGACGAGGACGCGCGAGGCGGTGGGATCTGCCATGAGGGGAGCTCCTGAACGCTGTGGGGAGGAGGGGTGCTGTGCGGGGCGGGCCGTCAGGCGGAGGGGGCCGCGGCGGGCTCGGCCTGCGCCTGGATCGCGGTGATGACCACCGTGTTGATGATGTCGTCGACCAGGGCGCCGCGCGAGAGGTCGTTGACCGGCTTGTTCAGGCCCTGCAGGACCGGGCCGATGGCGATCGCCCCGGCGGAGCGCTGGACGGCCTTGTAGGTGTTGTTGCCGGTGTTCAGATCGGGGAACACGAACACCGTCGCACGGCCGGCCACCGAGGAGTCCGGCAGCTTGGTCTTGGCGACCGAGGCGTCCACCGCCGCGTCGTACTGGATCGGGCCCTCCACATCCAGCCCGGGCTCGTCGGCCCGCACCAGCGAGGTCGCCTCGCGCACCTTGTCGACGTCCGCCCCGCTGCCGGAGGAGCCGGTGGAGTAGGAGAGCATCGCGATCCGCGGCGCGATCCCGAACTGCTGCGCGGTCGCGGCGGACTGCACGGCGATGTCCGCCAGCTGCTCGGCCGTGGGATCCGGGTTCACGGCGCAGTCGCCGTAGACCAGCACGCGGTCCTCGAGCGCCATGAGGAACACCGAGGAGACGATCTTCGCGCCGGGCTTCGTCTTGATGATCTCGAAGGAGGGGCGGATCGTGTGGGCCGTGGAGTGGGCGGCGCCGGAGACCATCCCGTCGGCCTCGCCCAGCTGCACCATCATGGTGCCGAAGTAGGAGACGTCCTGGACCTTCTCCCGCGCCTGCTCGAGGGTGACGCCCTTCTTCGCCCGCAGCCGCGCGTACTCTGCGGCGTAGCGCTCGAGGTGCTCCTCGTCATGCGGGGAGACCACGCGCGCCTCGGAGATGTCGTGCCCCAGCTGGGCGGCCCGGGCGCGCAGCGTGTTCTCGTCCCCGAGCAGGATCAGATCGGCGACGCCGCGGGCGAGGATCGCCTCGGCCGCCGCGAGGATCCGGGGCTCCTCGCCCTCGGGGAGCACGATGGTCTTCTTCTCCCCGCGGGCCCGGGCGAGCAGCTCGAACTCGAACATCATCGGCGTGACGACATCGCTGCGGGTCACCTCGAGGGAGGCGAGCAGGTCCGGGATCGGCAGGTGCTCGGCGACGGCCCGTCGGGCGGCGTCCACCTTCTGCGGGCTGCCCACGTCCAACCGGCCCCTCGACCGCGCCACCTGCAGCGCGGTGTCGAAGGTGGACAGCTCGGTGGTGAGAATCGGCAGATCCTGCTGCACGCCGGAGATCAGGCGACCCACCTCCTCGGGCACGTCGTACCCGCCGGTGAGCACGATCGAGGACAGCGCCGGGAAGGTGCCGGACTGCTGCGCCATCACCAGTCCGGGCAGCAGGTCGTACCGGTCGCCGGGGGCGATCACGGTGCAGTTCTCGGTGAGGCGGCTGAGCACGTTGGGCAGGCTCATCGCCGCGATCACGGTGCCCACGGCGACCCGGTCCAGCCACTCCGGATTGCCCTGCAGCAGCGTGCCGCCCACGGCGTCCTTCAGCTCCTGCACCGTGGGGGCGAGGATCACCGGGTTCTCGGGGATCGCGGCGACCAGCGGGCCGGGCACGCGCGCCGAGACGACGTCGCGGATGGCCTCGAGCGAGTCCGGCTCCGCACGGTTGACGACCACCGCGATCGGCAGCGCGTGGTGGCCGCCGAACTCGCCGACGGAGACGGCGGCCAGCGCGGCGAGCTGATCGGGGCTGCGGTCCAGTCCGGACAGGACCACCACCACCGGGGCGCCCATGTTCGCGGCGACCTCGGCGTTGAAGGCGAGCTCGGTGGGGTTGGCGAGGTCGTCGTAGTCCGAGCCGAGCACCACCAGCACCCCGTAGCGCTCGGCGAGCTCGCGGTGGCGGGCGAGGATCCGCTCGTGCGCCGCGTCCGGATCGGACAGCACCAGCTCGTGGTCCACGCCGATCGCGTCCTCGTAGCTCTGATCCACCGCGGGATGGCTGGTCAGCAGGTCGACGGCGTAGTCGCGCGTGCGCGACGACTTCACGACGGGTCGATACACGCCCACGCGGTCCGACCGCGAGGCGAGCGCTTCGAGGAGGCCGAAAGCCACCATCGACTTGCCGGTCATCCCCTCCGGGCTGGCGATATACACACTCTGGGTCACAGCTCACAGCATAGGTGTGCGGAGGCCGTGGGGACGGGACGAATGTCGCCCTCTTCTCCCGACCGCTCTTCAGGGTCGGCTCGTACGATGGGCTCCATGCTCCGCGTCGCCCTCCGTCCCCGCTTCCTCGGGCTGCTCGCCCTGATGGTGGCGGCGACGATCGTGTGCGGTCTGCTCGCCGGCTGGCAGTGGGACCGGGCGCATCACGCGCTGACCGACAAGGCCGCCGGCTCCGAGCAGCTCGGCGACATCCGCGACGTCGTCGGCGTCGGCGATGCCGTCACCAACGCGATCGTGGGCGACATCGTCACCGCCAGCGGCAGCTATGTGCCGGGGGAGCAGGTGCTCGTGCCGGGGCGCAAGATCGAGGGGACCGAGGCGGTGCTCGTCGTCGCCGCGATGACCCTCGAGCTCGAGGACGGCACCGAGGCGCGGCTGCCGGTCGCGCGGGGCTGGCTCCCGGCCGGCGAGCTCACCGCCGCCGACGGCAGCATCGACCCCGCTCTCGCTCCCCAGCCCCCGCAGGGGGAGGTCGAGATCAGCGGCCGTCTCGAGGCCAGCGAAGCCGCCTCGGGCGGTGTGCGCGACGGGATCGCCAGCGAGATCGCGACCCCCCTGCTGGTCAACGAGTGGGGGGCGCCGATGTTCTCCGGCTACGTCTCGCTCGAGGCGCCCGGCGGGTCGCTGCAGCCGCTGCCCGCGGCCGAATCCGAATTCTCCCGTGGCCTGGACTGGCAGAACATCGGCTATTCGCTCCAGTGGGTGCTGTTCGGCGCCTTCTTCCTCTACCTGTGGTGGCGCTCCGTGCGCACCACCCACCTCGACGAGATCGCCGACCGCCGCGAGGCGCTCGAGCAGATGCTCGCCGACGACCCTCGCGCCGACCATGCCCGTGCGGGCGGTCCTCGCGCCGACGACTCCCGCGCCGACGCCCCCGCGGAGCGGGCCGACCCCCTCCGGACCCCGGCCGCCGCGTCGGCCTCTCCCTCTTCTGACAAGGACGTATGACCGTGCCCGCACCCCGCCCCCTCGACGAAGTCGCCTGCCGCACCTCCTTCGCCCGTTTCCGCGTCGCCTCCATCGTGGAGGGCATCGCGCTGCTGGTGCTCGTCGGCATCATGACCATGCGCTACGGCGTGTACGGCGGGGACACCTGGTTCGCCTCGACCTCTCCCTTCTGGGACCAGGTCTCCTCGGTGTGGTCCCCGATCCACGGCCTGATCTACATGGTCTACGTGGTGCTCGGCTTCGACCTGTGGATGAAGATGCGCTGGGCCCTGCCGCGCATGCTGCTGCTGATGTTCTTCGGCGTCATCCCCGTGCTCTCCTTCTTCGGCGAGCGCTGGACCCACCAGAAGGTCGAGTCGGATCTCGAGCTCCGCCCCACCCTGCAGGACGGCGAGCGCTCCTGAGCCCGCGGGACCGGGCCCGAGCCCCGCGGAGCGTGACGAGGATCGTGCCCGCGAAGAGCGGACGCTGATGCCTCCGCGCGGGCCCGCCACGTAGACTCACCCCCGTGAACGACACCGACCAGCGCCCTGTCCTCGTCGTCGACTTCGGCGCCCAGTACGCACAGCTCATCGCCCGCCGCGTGCGCGAGGCCCGGGTCTACTCCGAGATCGTCCCGCACTCGATGCCGGTGGAGGAGATCCTCGCCAAGCAGCCCCGCGCGCTCATCCTCTCCGGCGGCCCCAGCTCCGTCTACGCCGAGGGCGCCCCGCGCCTGGACCCGGCCCTGCTCGAGGCCGGCGTGCCCGTGCTCGGGCTCTGCTACGGCTTCCAGTCGATGGCCGCGGCGCTCGACGGCACCGTCGAGCCGACCGGCGTGCGCGAGTACGGCGCCACCCGCCTGGAGAGCCTCGACGGCGACTCGCAGCTGCTGCGGGGGCAGGACCTCGAGCAGAACGTGTGGATGAGCCACGGCGACTCCGTCACCGCGGCCCCCACCGGCTTCGAGGTCGTCGCGACCTCCGCCGCGAGCCCCGTGGCCGCCTTCGAGAACCCCGCCGAGCGCCTCTACGGCGTGCAGTGGCATCCCGAGGTGGGCCACTCCGATCGGGGCCAGGAGGTGCTGGAGAACTTCCTGCGCCATGGTGCGGGCATCGATCCCGCCTGGACCACGGGCAACGTCATCGAGGAGCAGCTCGAGCGGATCCGCGCCCAGGTGGGCGAGGGCTCCGCGATCTGCGCCCTCTCCGGCGGCGTGGACTCCGCCGTCGCCGCCGCGCTCGTGCAGCGCGCCATCGGTGACCGTCTCACCTGCGTGTACGTGAACCACGGACTCATGCGCCAGGATGAATCCGCGCAGATCGAGAAGGCCTTCGGCGAATCGACCGGCGGCGCGAAGCTCGTGATGGTCGACGCCGAGCAGCAGTTCCTCGACGCCCTCGCGGGCGTCACCGACCCGGAGACCAAGCGCAAGATCATCGGTCGCGAGTTCATCCGCACCTTCGAGCGCGCCCAGGCCGACATCCTGCGCGAGCAGGGCGTGGTCGAGGGGGAGGGCGCCGAGGCTCACGCCGAGCAGAAGGCCTTCCTGGTCCAGGGCACCCTCTACCCGGACGTGGTCGAGTCCGGCGGCGGGGACGGCGCGGCGAACATCAAGAGCCACCACAACGTGGGCGGCCTGCCCGAGGATCTCGCCTTCGAGCTGGTCGAACCGCTGCGCGCCCTGTTCAAGGACGAGGTCCGCGCCGTCGGCACCCAGCTGGGCCTGCCCGATGACATCGTCTGGCGCCAGCCCTTCCCGGGGCCCGGCCTCGGCATCCGCATCATCGGCGAGGTCACCAGGGAGCGCCTGGACATCCTGCGCCAGGCCGACGCGATCGCCCGCGCCGAGCTCACCGCCGCCGGCCTGGACCGCACCATCTGGCAGTGCCCCGTGGTGCTGCTGGCCGACGTCCGCTCCGTGGGCGTGCAGGGCGACGGCCGCACCTACGGCCACCCGGTGGTGCTGCGCCCCGTCACCAGCGACGACGCGATGACCGCGGACTGGGCCAAGGTGCCCTACGACGTGCTCTCGCGCATCTCCACCCGCATCACCAACGAGGTCAGCGAGATCAACCGCGTCACCCTCGACATCACCAGCAAGCCCCCGGGCACCATCGAGTGGGAGTGACCCCCGCGGCCTGAGCCCCCGCCCGGGCTCCCTCGCGGCCGCGTGAGAGCGCCCCCGGTGGCTCGATCGCCCCGGGGTCGCTCGCAGATGTGCGCCTGGCACCGGTGCGAAGCACTCGCACCGGTGCCAGGCGCACATCTGCATGTGGGAGCGAGGCCGGGTCCCGGCCCGACCGATCGGCGGGGAGCGTCCTTGCCGCTCCGGACCGGGAGGGGCTACGTTCCCCTCACGTCGCTGAGCGGCCGGCGTCCACCGGTCTTCGCGACGTCCCCGAGCGTGGAGGGCGGAGGCATGTCCCAGGCCGAGATCGGCACGATCACGACGCAGGTCCCCGCACGACTGGACCGTCTTCCCTGGTCTCGCTTCCACTGGCGGGTGGTGATCGGCCTGGGCAGCGTCTGGGTGCTGGACGGGCTCGAGGTCACGATGGTCGGCAACGTCGCCGCCCGGCTCACCGAGGACGGCAGCGGCCTGGACATCAGCGCAGCTCAGATCGGTGTCGCGGGTGCCGTCTACATCGTCGGCGCATGCCTCGGCGCGCTGTTCTTCGGCCAGCTCACGGATCGGCTGGGCCGCAAGAAGCTCTTCCTGTGGACCCTCGTGCTCTACCTCGTGGCGACCGTGGCGACGGCGTTCTCGTTCTCCCCCTGGTACTTCTTCCTCTGTCGCTTCTTCACCGGCGCCGGTATCGGCGGCGAGTACGCGGCGATCAACTCCGCGATCGACGAGCTGATCCCCGCGAAGGTGCGCGGACGGGTCGATCTCGTCATCAACGGCACCTACTGGCTGGGGTCCGCCGCGGGCTCCGCGCTGTCGCTCGTGCTGCTGAGCACGGTGCTGTTCCCGACGGCTCTGGGCTGGCGCCTGGCCTTCGGCTTCGGCGCCGTGCTCGGCATCTGCGTGCTCATCGTGCGGCGCCACGTGCCGGAGAGCCCTCGCTGGCTGTTCATCCACGGCCGCGAGGAGGAGGCCGAGCGGATCGTGCGCGGGATCGAGGAGAGGATCGAGGGCGAGCAGGGCGCCGACCTGCCGGCGGCGGAGGGGTCCCTCACCATCCGCCAGCGCACCGCCATCCCCTTCCGGGAGATCGCCGCGGTCGCCTTCCGGACGTACCCGAAGCGCGCGGTGCTGTGCCTGGCGCTCTTCGTCGGCCAGGCGTTCCTCTACAACGGCATCACCTTCAACCTCGGTGTGCTGCTGTCCTCCTTCTACGGCGTCGGCGCGGCTCTCGCCCCGCTGTTCATCATCTTCTGGGCGCTGTCCAACTTCGCCGGGCCGGTGGTCCTGGGCCGCTTCTTCGACTCCGTGGGACGCAAACCGATGATCGCCATGGCCTACCTCGGCAGCGCCCTGGTGACGCTGCCGCTGGCAGGGGTGTTCCTCAGCGAGATCGGCGGGCTCGCGGCATTCATGGTCCTCCTGGTGATCACGTTCTTCCTGGCCTCCTCCGGGGCCAGCGCCGCCTACCTCACGGTGAGCGAGATCTTCCCGATGGAGACGCGCGCGCTCGCCATCGCCTTCTTCTACGCGGTGGGCACGGCGGTCGGCGGCATCGCCGGTCCGCTGCTGTTCGGCACCCTCATCGAGACGGGGGAGAGGGTGCCCGTCGCGATCGGCTTCCTCGTCGCCGCAGCGGTGATGGCGCTCGGCGGGCTCGCCGAGCTGGTCTTCGGCGTCAGGGCCGAGGGCCGAAATCTCGAGGACCTCGCCACGCCGCTCACCGCGGAGGAGGCCGACGGACCGGAGGGAGCCGACGGTCCACGGGAGGACGCATGATGCCGCTGGGCTGCCGGGTGTTCGGCCACCGCTTCGCGTTCCGCGCCGACGGCGCCACCATGCACTGGGCGTGTGAGCGCGAGTGCGGCGCCGGGGGCGAGAAGGGCTATCCCACCGCGGCGGAGGCGGAGCAGTTCGCCGCGGCCTTCGACCGCCGCGACGATGTCGGCATCGGTGAGCGCGCCCCGCTGCTGGGCATGTTCCCGCTGCGGATCTGGCGTTGGCTGCGTCGGAGCGGGAGCCGCAGCGGCTGAGCACCCCGCAGCGGGAGGCGCGGTCAGGCCGGCGGCGGCTCGAGCAGGCGGGAGGGGTGCATCTCCGCGGAGGAGTGCCAGGACTGGGTGCGCTCGTAGGTCTCCCAGCCCATCGCGGCGTAGAGCCCGTCGGCACCGGTGGGGGAGTCGTCGTCGACCTCGAGATCCACGAAGTCCCGTCCGCGCTCGGCGGCGTCGGCGATCGCCGCGTGCAGCAGCGCCTTCGCGATCCCGTGACCGCGGGCGCTGCGATGCACCCCGAGGTACTCCAGGTAGGTGCCCTCCCCGTGGGCCTCGGTCGCCGGGACCACCGCGGCGACCAGCCCGCCCGCGGGCAGCCAGCGCCCTTCGCGCTGGATCTCCGCGATCCACCAGTGGTCCCAGCCGGCCTCGTCGGGGTTCTCGATGAGGCGCTGGACGAACTCGGCGAAGGACTCGCGGTACGAGTTGAAGTGGTCGGCGAAGGACTCCTCGAGCATCCGGTGCACGGTGCGGACGTCCTGCGAGACCGGCAGCCCGGACTCGTGGCGGTGCACCGGACGCACCCGGGTGCCTTCCCGCGGAGCGGGCAGCGACGTCGCCTCGTCGGCCGTGACGGGGCGGCGCATGTGCAGCCAGGTGCGTGCCATCTCGTAGCCGGCCGTGCGCAGCAGGCGACCCCGATCGGCGTCGAGCTCGTTCGCATCGGCGTGCAGCTGGGTGCGCTCCACGCCGCGGGCGCGCGCGAAGGAGCCGCCCACCTCGACGGCCCAGTCCAGCAGCGCCGCCGCGAGCTCGTCCCGCGCGGGGGCGTCCCGGCCGATCACGAACTGCACGTTGGTGCGCCCGGTGGCGCGATCCTCGAGCGCGACCCAGGCGATGGGCGGCTGATCGAGGGAGGGGGTGCCGTCATCCGCCGTCGGCACCACCACGACCTGTCGGCGCGCCCAGGATTTCAGGCCCACCATCCGGGAGCGCAGCCCGGCTTCGTCGGCGGCCTCATCGGGGGTGTGGCGGCGGATCTCCGCCGTGGCCAGGGCGACGATCGCCGGGACATCCTCCTCGATGGGCACGCGGGTGGTCAGTCGACCCTCCAGGGCTGCGGGCATGATGGGCGGCACATGATCGGTCAGCAGCATGGGCCCATCTTTCCATGGGCCGGGCCGCTCCGTGCCGGGAAGCGCGGCGGCCCCCGCTCTCCACGCGGAGAGCGGGGGCCGGGCCCAGCGCAGACGGCGGAGGGGGAGGGGAGCTCAGCGCCCGCCGGTCGGGGCCGGGGAGCGCGGGCCCTCCGCCGCGCTGTCCTCGCCGTCGCTCTCGACCACAGGGATCGGCCCGGTGCGCGGGTGGATCTCCTGCGGCTCGGCGCCGGTGCCCGCGATCTCCGCGGCGGCGTCCGTGCCGGGCTGGACGGAGGGCTCCTCAGAGGTCTCGAGCGTGTCCCGCAGCGGGACCTGCTTGATGAACACCGAGAGCAGCAGCGCGAGCACCACGAAGGGCACGGCGGTGAGGAACACGATGTGCATCGCCTCGCCCATGCCGGCGCGGATCGGGTCGACGAGGAACTCGGGCAGCTGTTCGAGCACAGCCGGGTCGAGCACCGCGGATTCGAGCCCCGAGGTGTCCGCCCCGTTCCCGCTCTCCTGCAGGGCGGCGAGCTGCTCCTTCGGCAGCGCCTCGATCTGACGTGCGATCGCCGAGCCCATCTGGGCGGACATCACGGTGCCGAGCACCGCGGTGCCGATGGTCGAGCCGATGTTGCGGAAGAACTGGATGGCCGCGGTGGCGACCCCCAGCTCGCGCTGCGACACCACGTTCTGCACCACGAGGGTGTACACCTGCATGCACAGGCCGAGCCCGAGCCCGATCACCACCATCGCGAGGGTGAGGTGCCAGGGCGAGTCGCCGTACTGGATCCGGGACAGCAGCAGGTAGCCCGCCACGAGCACCGCGCCGCCCAGCAGCAGGAACACCTTGTAGTTGCCGAAGCGGCTGATGAGCAGGCCCACCACGATCGAGGTGACGATCATCGCCACCGAGAGCGGGATGAGGATCGCACCGGAGCTGGTGGCGGAGACCCCCATGACGCCCTGCGCGTAGACGGGGATGTAGATGATCGCGCCGAACATCGCCACCGCGATCGCGAAGGAGGCGCCGACCGAGAGCGCGATGATCGGACGGGTGATCAGGTGCATCGGGAGCAGCGGCTCCTCGACGCGGGTCTCGATGATCACGAAGGCGATCAGCAGCACCGCGGCGACCGCGTACATCCCGATGATCACCGGCGAGCCCCAGGCGAAGTCGTTGCCGCCCCAGGTGGTCGCGAGCAGGCCGATGACCAGGCCGGGGGTGAGGGTCGCGATGCCGAGCAGGTCGACCTTTCCGCGCTGCGCCGCGCGCGGCAGATGGAGGTAGCGCAGGATGAACGCGAAGGCGACCACGCCGATGGGCAGGGTCAGGTAGAACAGCCAGCGCCAGCCGAGGTTGTCGGTGACGGTGCCGCCGAGCAGCGGCCCCACCACGGAGGTCACGCCGAAGACGGCGCCCATGATGCCCTGGTACTTGCCGCGCTGCCGCGGCGGGATGATGTCGCCGATGATCGTCTGGCTCAGCGGCATCAGGGTGCCCATGCCCAGTCCCTGCACGGCGCGGGCGCCGACGAGGAACCAGAAGTTCGTGGCCATCCCGGCGAGGATCGAGCCGAGCATGAAGATCGCGAGGCCGGCGAGGTAGAACCAGCGCCGCCCGTAGAGATCGGAGAGCTTGCCGACGATCGGGACGGCGACGGCGGAGACCAGCATCGCGGCGGTCGCGACCCAGCTGTAGTACTCGACGCCGCCGAGCTCGGCGACGATGCGGGGCAGCGCGGGGCCGACGATCGTCTGGGAGAGCGAGGCGACGAACATGCCCAGCATGAGGCCGACGAAGACCAGCTTCCCCTGGCGGTCGAGGCCGGTGAAGGCGGCCGGGGAGCCGGCGGGGGCTGCGGAGGCGGTGGCGGGCGGAGAGGCGTGCGGTGGTGCTGAGCTCACGGGGCTCCTCGAGGGAGGGTGCGGATGGAGGGAGGAGGGGCGTCGCAGGGGGCGTCCCCGGCCGCAGCACGACGGTGGGCTTCGACCTGGATACGCTAGCGAACTGTTGCATTGACTGCACCATTTCAGTGAGTGCAGATTTTGTGATGTGTCGGACTTACGATGGGGTGGTGATCGACGAGAAGTCCACCTCCGACCAGAACCTCGGGCTGCGCGAGCTGAAGAAGCGCCAGTCCCGCACCGCGATGCACCGCGCCGCCCTCGAGCTCGTCAACGAGCACGGGCTCGGCGGGGTCACCGTCGAGGCGATCGCGCAGCGGGCCGGGGTCTCCACCCGCACCTTCTTCAACCACTGGTCCACGAAGGAATCCGCGATCATCGGGATCACCACCTCCGGGGGCCTGGAGATCGGGGAGAAGCTGCGCCGCGCCGCCGAGGAAGAGGGCCCGCGGCAGGCGCTGCGCACGGTGATGCGCGAGGCGATCGCCTCCGCCCCGCACGACGTCGAGCTGCGGGAGCTGAAGATGGAGGTCATGGCCAAGGAGCCGAAGCTCCACTCCATCTCCACCGGCAACCTCCGCTCGGTGCAGACCGAGATGATCGAGGTGCTCACCGAGCTGCTCGACGGCGAGGATGCGCGCGAGCGGGCGATGCTCGCGGTGCAGATCGGGTTCGCCGTCACCCGCACGGCGTTCGGGGTCTCGATGAGCCGAGGCATCGAGCTGGAGGCGGCGTTCGACGAGGTCACCGACCGCTACGACGGGGTCGATCCGGTGTTCTGAGCCCCGAGGGGCGAGGTCTGAGCCCTGCGGGACGAGGGCCGGTTCTGAACCCTGCGGGACAGGCCCGGGGTCGACGTCAGCGCGTCAGGCGCCCCAGCCCGACCTGCCAGCCGCGCCCGTCGGCCAGGCGCTCGCCGACCAGCCGCTCCAGCCGCGTGGTGCGCGGCAGGGCGGCGGGATCGTACGGCGGCCGCACTCCGAACACGAAGAAGGCCGCATCGTCGTCGGCCTGTGCGTGGGAGACGAGCTCCCAGCGCGCGGCGAAGCCTCCGAGGTTCGAGTCCGCGCCGAGCGCCTCGGGCAGCAGCGGGTTGACCAGCCAGGAGTGGCAGTGGAACTCGTGGCCGAAGGGCGGCGCGCCCGCGGGATGCTCGCGCACGAGATCCGCGTACCGGGCGGTGAAGTACGCCGTGGCCCGGTCGAAGGACTCCTCGACCGCGGCCGGGTCCAGCGGGCCGGTGGCGGGGATGTGGGTGCCGATCATCCAGCGCTCCTGCGGGGTGCCCCGCTCCACGCGGTGCAGGTCGAACTGCAGGCGGCCCAGGGAGACCAGGCGGCCGCGCCAGTTCAGCTCCATCCACCCCACCTGATGCAGGCCCAGCCGTCCGCTGCTGCGGCGGTGCACCCGCATCTGCTGGCCGAGATCGGCGAGCACCTCCCACGACTGCGCGCTGCTCAGCCCGCGCTCGTGATGCCAAGCCTGCACGGTCGAGGTGCCCGCTGCGAGGGCGAGGATCGCGATCAGGCCCTCGCCCGGGGCGAGGCGCTGCTGGAGGGTGTTGTGCTCCTTCTGCAGCGCGTCGAGCTCGCCGGTGGGAGCCTCCAGCCCTGCGGCGGAGAGCAGGAGGTTCGCGGTGCGGGTGATCGCCTCGAGGATCTCCCGGTCCTCCACCGCGCGCGGGATCAGCGCCGAGAGCTCGGCATGGTCCTCACCGGTGATCCCGAGATTCTCCAGCAGCGCGGCAGCCGAGGGGGCCGTGAGCTGCGCGGCGACCTCGGCGGCAGTCAGCTCCTCGTGGGCGCGCACGTGCTGGGGAGGATCGCCGAGGGTCTGGAGCGGGGTGTCAGGACGATCTGTCATGGGATCACCGTAGCGCCCGGCACGGCGTCGCCGCTGCGCCCGTCCCTGCAGCGCCGGGCGGTTGATTGCTGCGCCGGGCGCGCGAACTTCTTGTCGCTGGCGTGACCTCAACGCCCATGGGGCATCGAGGTCACGCAGGCGACAAGAAGTTCGTTCGTGGCTGGGGTGTCAGCTCACGGTCGCGGCGGGGGCGTCAGCTCACTTCTTGCCCTGGTTGGCGACGGCCTCGGCGGCGGCCTTCGCGGCGACCGGGTCGAGGTAGCGGCCGCCCTTCTCGACGGGCTGGAAGTCCTCGTCGAGCTCGTAGACCAGCGGCTGGCCGGTGGGGATGTTGAGCCCGGAGATCTCCTCGTCGGAGATGCCGTCGAGGTACTTCACCAGCGCGCGCAGCGAGTTGCCGTGCGCGGCGATCAGCACCGTCTTCCCCTCGACGAGATCGGGCTTGATGCCCTCCTCCCAGTAGGGGAGGAAGCGCTCGACGACGTCCTTGAGGCACTCGGACTTCGGCAGCTGATCGCCGAGGTCGGCGTACTGCGGGTCCTGGTCCTGGGAGAACTCGGTGCCGAACTCGATCTCCGGCGGCGGGGTGTCGTAGGAGCGGCGCCAGGCCATGAACTGCTCCTCGCCGTACTTCTCGCGGATCTCGGCCTTGTCCATGCCCTGCAGGGCGCCGTAGTGGCGCTCGTTGAGGCGCCAGTCGCGCTTGACGGGGATCCAGTGACGATCCGCGGCGTCCAGGGCGAGGTTCGCGGTCATGATGGCGCGGCGCTGCAGCGAGGTGTGCACCACGTCCGGCAGGATCCCGGCCTCCTTCAGCAGGTCGCCGCCCTCGACGGCCTCCTGGCGGCCCTTCTCGGTGAGGTGCACGTCCACCCAGCCGGTGAACAGGTTCTTGGCGTTCCAGTCGCTCTCGCCGTGGCGGAGCAGCACGAGTGTGTAGGTCATGGCACCAGGTTACGCGGGCGCGTCCCGGCTTGCATGTCGTGCTCATCGGCGCTGCGGCGCAGGCCACCCGGCGGAGCGGGCGGAGTGCCCCGGCGGATCAGCCCGCCGGCTCCGCCCCGAGACGAGGCCAGCAGGAGCGCTCGGCGCCGGTACCGTCTCGGCCATGACCGCTCCCGCCTCCGCCCCCGGGGATCTCGCCGAGATCCCCGTGGTCCTCCTCGACCTCGACGGCACCATCGTGGATTCCGGCCCCGGGATCCTCGACGCCCTCGCCCGCGCCTTCGCCGACTGCGGGGAGCCGCTGCCCCCGCAGTCCCTGCTCCGCACCTTCCTGGGCCCGCCGCTGGAGGACTCCTTCCGCGACGTCCTCGGACTGAGCGAGGACCGCTCCGAGCAGCTGCGCCGCACCTACATCGAGCACTACCGCGCCTCCGGCATCCACTCCGCCGCCCTCTACCCGGGCATCGCCGATCTGGTCGAAGCGCTCACCGCCGCGGGACGCACCGTGGCCGTCGCGACCAACAAGCTCGAGACCACCGCGCGTCGGCTCCTGGGCCAGCAGGGGCTCGCCGATCGCTTCGCGCTGATCGGCGGCACCGACAGGACCGTCGGCCGCACCGACAAGACGGCGGTGATCGGCAGCGTCCTGGAGCGCCTGGACGTCCCGGCGGCCGGCGCGGCGAGCGAGGGGCCCGGCACCGGTGCCGGGACCGACGCGGCGGCCGACGTCGCGCCGACGGCGCGGGCCGTGATGGTCGGGGACCGGTTGCACGACGCCGAGGGGGCTGCGGCGCACGGGCTGCCCGCCGTCCTGGTGGGGTGGGGGTACGGCGGCGCACCGGAGCGCGCGGCCGCTCTCCCGTTCGCCGAGAGCGTCGACGAGCTCGCCGGGATGCTGCTGCGCTGACGCGCAGCTCCGGCATCTCGGAAGGGAGCCGGGCCGCTCAGGCCTCGACGAGCACCGTGAACGGGCCGTCGTTGGTCAGCCCCACCCGCATCATCGCGCCGAAGCGACCGGTGCCGACGGTCACGCCGCGCTCGCGGATCGCCTCGACCACCTGCTCCACCAGCGGCTCCGCGACCGGGCCGGGAGCGGCGCCGCTCCACGACGGCCGGCGCCCCTTGCGGGTATCGCCGTAGAGCGTGAACTGGGAGACGACGAGCACCTGCGCGCCGGCGTCGCGCACCGAGCGCTCCCCGTCGAGGATCCGCAGCTCGCAGATCTTCCGGGCGATCGTGGCGACCTGCTCGGGACCGTCCTCATGGGTCACGCCCACCAGGGCCAGGATCCCCTCGCCCTCGACGGCGCCGACCACCTCGCCCTCGATCTCGACCTGGGCACCGTCGACTCTCTGGAGCACTGCACGCATGCCCCGATGGTGGCACAGGCCTGCGACGGGGCGCCCGGGTCCTCAGCGGGGCAGGATCGAGTCGATCCGACGCTCCTGCGTGGGGGAGTCGTCGCCGTCGTCGCCGCTGCCGCGGCGGTGCGCGGGCGGCTGCGGCGGCAGCGGCTGGGTGCTCGGCTCCGACGGGCCGGGCGCGACCGGGGACGGTCCGGGAGCGGAGCCCTCCGGCGGGGCCGACCACGGCTGCGGTGCGGACTGCTGCGGCGCGGGACCTCGCGGCGGAGCCGGCTGCGGGGCGACGCCCCGGGGCGGTGCGGACTGCTGCGGGGCCGAGCCCTGCGGCGGCGCCGAGCGCATCGGCGGGGCCGAATGCTGGGCCGGGGCCGAGGCTCCCTGCTGAGGGGCGACCGACGGGCGTCCCGGCATCTGCTGCGCGGCAGCGGGCGGGTGGCCGGAGCGGTCGGCGGAAGGGGGCGGCACCGGGCGCACCCCCGTCGGCCCCTGCGTCGGCGCGTCCGGTCCCGCGGGCCGGGGGCCGGTGGATGCCGCAGTCGTCGGCTGCGGGGCCGCCGCGTGCTGCCCTGCGGCCTGCTGAGCAGCTGCCTGCTCGGCTGCCGCCTGGTCCGCGGCCGCCTTCTGGGCCGCGATCTCCCTCCTCAGCGTCTCGGCGCGCCGGGCCTCGGCGACCCATTCCTCCGCCACCCGCACGATCGCCTCGGTGGCCGCCTCCCAGGCCGCCTCCTGCTGACGGTGCGGGCCGGTGGCCAGCGACAGCACGACGCCGGCGGACCGCAGCGCCACCTCCGTCGGGTCCACCCGCTCGGCGAACACCTCGTGCCAGGTGTGGATGGCGTCCTCGACCCGCTCCTGCATGCCGCGATCGATGCGCCCGGCGTTGCCGTAATCGGCCAGCACGCTGAGGTGGGCGAGCAGGCACGCCAGATCGTCGGCGCGCCGGCCGGGGCCCACCGTGTCGATGTCGAGCAGGCCCACCACCTTGCCGTTCTCGACGAACACCTGCGCCTCGTAGAAGTCGCCGTGCACCACGTCGTGCGGGCGCATGTCCATGCGCTGCTCGAGAGCCGCCAGACCGTCACGGATCGCCCTGACCAGGGCATCGAGTCGCGGACCGAGCTCCGGGACGGAGGAGCTGACGATCCCGGCATAGAACTCCACCGACTCGGTCCACGGCGGGCGCAGCGAGAGCGAGTACATCGAGGCGGGCAGCCGGTCCAGCAGCGCCACGAGATCCTCGCCGCGGCAGGAGTCCACGCCCTCGTCGATCACGGCGCGGGCCAGCGGGCGGCCGGGCAGCTCCGCGAGGACCACCAGGCCGTTGTGGTGGGCCACGACCTCCGGCACCGGCACCCCGGCCGCGAGCAGCCGGTGATGGCGGTCCACGATCTCGCCGCTGCGATGGGGCTGCATGACCTTGAGATAGACCGCCCGGTCACCCTGCGAGGCGCGCAGCACCGCCCGGCGCCCGGGACGGTAGGAGACGACGTCGATCGCGATCGGCAGCGCCGGGTCCGGACCGATGTGCACGCCCAGGTCGTGGAGGGTGCGGCCGACGATGTCCGGGTAGCAGACCAGCGGCAGCATCGGCAGCCACGGGTCGTGGGGGTAGCGCCACACCCGCACGTTGATGTCACCGTCGGTCATCACCAGGGTCTGCTCGGCGACGTGGAGGTTCTTCTCACGCTCGCCGATGTGGGCGCTGGCCCCGAACAGCTCCTCGCGGGCGGGTGCCTGGGGGCCATCGAGCTCGGGCCACGAGACCATCGTGCGGTAGAGAGCCTTCGTGGAGCGCCCGGGGCGGTGGTCGACGTGGTCGAGCTGCCAGCTGTGCAGCACGCCGCCGGAGTTGCCGACGGCCGAGCGGAGCAGCCCTCCCGCACCCGGCCCGGTGAGGAGCTCGGAGCCGTCCTGCGTCTGTGACATGGATGAATCAATCTGGTCATGTGGTCATCGGGCGACACCGCCTACGATGCTTTCATGGCTGATCGTACCGATAACCTCACCAGCGGGAACCTTCTGGGCATCCCGGAGACCCGCCTGCCCGACGACTTCGTCGACACCCAGGTCGCCGAGGAGCTGGACGACGGTGACCCGCGGGAGATCGCCGCGCGCCACCTCGACTCCCCGCTCGCCTGGGCCACCCTCGCCCAGGACGCGCTCACCGACGGCGACGACGTCGCCGCCTACGCCTACGCCCGCACCGGCTACCACCGCGGACTGGACGCGCTGCGCCAGGCCGGATGGCGCGGCCAGGGCCCCATCCCCGCTTCCCACGCCCCGAACCGCGGCTTCCTGCGCGCACTCGCGATGCTGGGGGAGACGTCCCGCCGCCTCGGCGACGACGCCGAGGCCGATCGCGTCACCGCGTTCCTGCGCGAGGCCGATCCCAGCCTGCTCGGCTGAGGAAGGCCCCTGCCTGCTCGGGGGAACCGCGGCAGCACCCTGCGCTGCCGTGTCCCGCAGCGGGCCGCACGGGTCCGGGCATGCCGCTGCGGGGCGCCCGGACCCGGCCGCGGCGGGGGAGGGGACAGGCCCCGTCCAGGGGGTGCTCCGCGCTGCTTGGTAGGATCCACGCGGCCCTGTGCACCGCACGTGGCCGAGTGTCCAGGAAGTCCCGCACCGTTCCCCAGGAGTCGCCATGCCCGCCGTCGTGATCGTCGGAGCCCAGTGGGGCGACGAGGGGAAGGGCAAGGCCACCGACCTCCTCGGTGAGCGCGTCGACTACGTCGTCAAGCCCAACGGAGGCAACAACGCCGGCCACACCGTGGTCGTCGACGGCGAGAAGTTCGAGCTCAAGCTCCTTCCCGCCGGGATCCTGTCCCCGCAGGTCACCCCCGTGATCGGCAACGGCGTGGTGGTCAACCTCGAGGCGCTGTTCGAGGAGATCGGGATGCTCGAGTCGCGCGGGGTGGACACCGCCCGGCTGCGCATCAGCGCCAACGCGCACATCGTCGCCCCCTACCACCAGACCCTCGACAAGGTCACCGAGCGCTTCCTCGGCAAGCGGGCGATCGGCACCACAGGCCGCGGCATCGGCCCCGCCTACATGGACAAGATCGGGCGCCTGGGCATCCGGATCCAGGACCTCTTCGACGAGTCGATCCTGCGGCAGAAGATCGAGGGTGCGCTGCGCCAGAAGAACGAACTGCTGGTCAAGCTCTACAACCGCCGCTCCGTCGAGATCGACGAGATCGTCGAGACGCTGCTGTCCTACGCGGACCGGCTGCGCCCGATGGTGGTCGACACGACGCTGCTGCTCAACGACGCCCTCGACCGCGACGAGGTGGTCCTCATGGAGGGCGGCCAGGCCACCTTCCTGGACGTCGACCACGGCACCTACCCGTTCGTGACCAGCTCGAACCCCACCGCCGGCGGCGCGTGCACCGGGACCGGCGTCGGCCCCACCCGCATCGACCGCGTGATCGGGATCGTCAAGGCGTACACCACCCGTGTGGGCGCCGGCCCGTTCCCCACCGAGCTCGAGGACAAGTGGGGCGAGTACCTGCAGGTCACAGGCGGCGAGGTGGGTGTGAACACGGGTCGCCCCCGCCGCTGCGGCTGGTACGACGCGCTGATGATCCGCCACGCGGTGCGCATCAACGGGGTGACCGACATCGTGCTGACCAAGCTCGACGTGCTCACCGGCATCGACGAGGTGCCGATCTGCACCGGCTACGAGGTGGACGGCGTGATCCACCGCGAGATGCCGATGACCCAGACCGAGTTCCACCACGCCACCCCCGTCTACGAGACCCTCCCGGGCTGGGACGAGGACCTCTCCGCGGCCCGCACCTTCGACGAGCTGCCCGAGAACGCCCGCGCCTACGTGCGCCGTCTCGAGGAGCTCGCCGGCTGCCGGATCAGCGCCATCGGGGTGGGCCCCGACCGCGCCGCCACGATCGCCGTCCACGACCTGCTGCCGGCGGCGACCAGCTGACGTGGCGGCCCGTCGTACCGATCCCGAGGCGGGACGCAGCGCACTGGCCTCCTGGGCCACCGCGCCGGAACGTGCCGGGCGCGCCGTGCTCGCCCCCGCCGTGCGCCACACCCTGGAGATGTTCGCCGAGGACCACCCCGGCGGCGCCGTCGAGCTACGGGTCCCGCCCTATGCCGCGGTGCAGGCCGTCCCCGGCACCCGCCACACGCGTGGCACCCCGCCCGCGGTGGTCGAGACCGATGCGGCGACCTGGCTCGCGCTCGTGACCGGCGACCTCGGCTGGGAGCAGGCGGCGGCCGACGGGCGCGTGAGCGCGAGCGGGGAGCGCAGCGACCTGCGCGAGCTGCTGCCCCTGCCCGGCCCACGCCGCACGGTGCGCACTGCCCGAGAACGACACACCGACACCGAGCAGGAGGAGCGATGAGCATCGCCGTCGAGATCGCCGTCGAGGACCTCGCAGGCCTCGAGGTCGCCGCCCACGCGGGCGCCGACCGCGTGGAGCTGTGCGTGGACCTCGCCCGCGGCGGTCTCACCCCGCCGCCCGAGCTGGTCGAGGCCTGCACCTCCCGGGCCGCCGAGCTGGTCGCCGCCCGCGACGCGAAACCACACTTCGACGTGCACGTGCTGATCCGCTCCCGCGCCGAGCACGGCGACTTCCTGGACCGCCCCGAGGAGTTCGCCTACTCCGCCGAGGAGATCGCCCTCATGGCCCGACAGGCCGAGGAGGCCGTCACCGCCGGCGCCGCGGGCGTGGTGATCGGTGCGCTCACCGCCGACGGGGAGCTGGACGTCCCCGCGATCGAGACCCTCCGGGACGGCGCGCTCACCGCCGGCAGCACCGTGATGCGCGGAGTCACCCTCACCGTGCACCGGGCCGTGGACGCGCTGCCGGGCCGGGACCAGCGGGCGCAGGCGGTGCGGACGCTGCTCGGCCTCGGGGCCCACCGGGTGCTCACCTCGGGCGGGGCCGCACGTGCCCTCGAGGGCGCCGACGACCTCGCCGCGATGGTCGCCGCCGCGGAGGGGCTGCTGGACATCTGCGCCGGGGGAGGGGTGCGGCCCGCCGACGTGCGCGATCTCGTGGAGCGCGGCGCCGTGAGCGACATCCACCTGTCCGCCCGCCGCCGACCCGGCGCACCGGTCGAGGACGGCGCCCCCGAGACCTGCACCGACCCGGCGATCGTCGCCGCGGCGGTCGACGCCGCTGGAGAACTGTGAGCATCGTGAACACCCCCGAGAACACCCGCCGCCCCGAGGACCTCCCCGACCCGGAGGACGCCGCGCGCTCCGACGCGGAGGCCGCCGACACCGGCGCCCCGGCCGACGCCGCCGAGAGCGAGGCACCGGAGAAGGCCGACCCCGCCGCCAGCGGCACCACCCTCTACGTGCGCCGCGGCCGCACCCCCACCCTGGGCTTCTGGGTCGCCCTCGCGATCCTCGTGCCCGCCGTGGCGGCCCTGTTCAGCGCGCCCTTCTTCGACTTCGCAGACCTCAGCGGGGTGGTGAACTTCGTGCTGGTGGTCGCGGTGTTCGTCGGCCTCCCGCTGGCGGCGATCGCCGCCTTCGTCGATGCGCGCATGCATCGCGACCGCCCGCGCCGACGTCGCTGATCCCACAGCGGACGCCGCCCCGGGGCCGGCGCGGCCTGTGGCACTATGGACCGGTGGCACGCGGCGACGGAAAACTCTCCCATGACCTGCTCCCCGGCGAGAAGGGCCCCCAGGACGCCTGTGGCGTCTTCGGCGTCTTCGCCCCGGGTGAGGACGTCTCCAAGCTCACCTACTACGGGCTCTACGCATTGCAGCACCGCGGTCAGGAATCCGCGGGCATCGCGACCAGCGACGGCTCGCAGATCATGGTCTACAAGGACATGGGCCTGGTCTCCCAGGTCTTCGACGAGGCCTCGCTCGAGGCCCTGCAGGGGCACATCGCGATCGGGCACACCCGTTACGCGACCACCGGCGGATCGGTGTGGTCCAACGCCCAGCCCACCCTCGGCCCCCGGCACGAGGGGACGGTCGCCCTGGCCCACAACGGGAACCTCGTCAACACCGAGGAGCTGCTGACGATCATCGAGCAGCGGCACGAGCCCCCGCGCTCCGGGGAGCTCGCCCGCGGCAACACCACCGACACCGCCCTGGTCACCGCGCTGCTGAACTCCGAGGGCTCCCTCGCGGACTCCCTGCGCGAGGTGATGCCGCTGCTGCGCGGCGCCTACTGCTTCACGCTGATGGACGAGACCGCCCTGTACGCGGCCCGCGACCCGCAGGGCATCCGCCCGCTGGTGCTGGGTCGTCTCGAGCGCGGCTGGGTCGTGGCCTCCGAGACCGCCGCCCTGGACATCTGCGGTGCGAGCTTCGTGCGCGAGGTCGCCCCCGGCGAGATGATCGTGGTGGACGAGCAGGGCCTGCACAGCGAGCAGGTGGTGGAGCCGCGCCCCAAGGGCTGCGTCTTCGAGTACGTGTACCTCGCCCGGCCCGACACCCGCATCGCCGGCCGCAGCGTGAACGAGTCCCGCGCCGAGATGGGCCGCCAGCTCGCCCGCGAGCACCCCGTCGAGGCGGACCTGGTGATCCCCACCCCGGAGTCCGGCACCCCCGCCGCGATCGGCTACGCCCAGGAGTCCGGGATCCCCTACGGCCAGGGCATGGTGAAGAACGCCTACGTGGGCCGCACCTTCATCCAGCCCAGCCAGACCATCCGCCAGCTCGGCATCCGCCTCAAGCTCAACCCGCTGCGCGAGGTGATCGCGGGCAAGCGCCTGGTGGTCATCGACGACTCGATCGTGCGCGGCAACACCCAGCGCGCCGTGGTGCGGATGCTGCGCGAGGCCGGCGCGGCGGAGGTGCACGTGAGGATCTCCTCCCCGCCGGTGCGCTGGCCCTGCTTCTACGGCATCGACTTCGCCTCCCGCGCCGAGCTCATCGCCAACGGCCTCGGCATCGAGGAGATCGCCCGCTCGCTCGGCGCGGACTCCCTCGGCTACATCTCCGAGGAGGGGATGATCGCCGCGACCAACCAGCCCGAGGAGGCGCTGTGCACCGCCTGCTTCTCCGGGAAGTACCCGGTCACCCTGCCGGAGCACGTCGCCCGGGCACAGGGCATCCTCCAGGCTCGTGAGTCCGAGCCCATCGCCGCCGAGAAGGACGCATGAACACCACTGATCCCCGCCCCTCCGCGCTCACCTACGCCGCCTCCGGCGTGGACACCGCCGCCGGCGACCGCGCCGTCGAGCTGATGAAGGAGGCCGTCGCCGCCACGCACGGACCGCAGGTGCTCGGCGGGATCGGCGCCTTCGCGGGCCTGGTCGACGTCAGCGCGCTGAAGGACTACCGCCGCCCCCTGCTGGCCTCCTCGACCGACGGCGTGGGCACGAAGATCGCGATCGCCCGCGAGCTCGACATCCACGACACCATCGGCCGCGACCTGGTGGGCATGGTCGTCGACGACATCATCGTCGTCGGCGCCGAGCCGCTGGCCATGACGGATTACATCGCCTGCGGGAAGGTGGTGCCCGAGCGGATCGCGGACATCGTGCGCGGCATCGCCGAGGGCTGCCGCCTGGCGGGCTGCGCGCTGGTGGGCGGCGAGACCGCCGAGCATCCCGGCCTGATGGGCCCCGAGGACTACGACGTGGCCGGCGCCGCGGTGGGCGTGGTCGAGGCCGATGACCTGCTGGGCCCCGAGCGGGTGCGCGAGGGGGACGTGGTGATCGGGATGGATGCCTCCGGGCTCCACTCCAACGGGTACTCCCTCGTGCGCGCCGTGATCTCCGCCGCGGGCCTCTCCCTCGAGACGCAGGTCGAGGACTTCGGCCGCACCCTCGGCGAGGAGATCCTCGAGCCCACGCGGATCTACACCGCCGATCTGCTGACGGTGCTGCGGGACCCGCGCACCGTCGGTGCCGTCCATGCGCTGAGCCACGTGACCGGCGGCGGGCTGGCCGCGAACCTCGCCCGCGTGATGCCGCGCGGGCTCGCCGCCCGCGTGGACCGCACGCGCTGGGAGCCGGGCGCGGTGTTCTCCCAGGTCGCGCGCTGGGGATCCGTGCCCCAGCTGGACCTCGAGGGCACGCTGAACATGGGCGTCGGCATGGTCGCGGTGGTCTCCGCCGAGCAGGCCGACGCGACGCTCGCGGTGCTGTCCGAGCGCGGGCTCGGCGCCCGCGTGATCGGCGAGGTCGTCGGCGAGGAGTCGCTGCCCGAGCCGGGCGCGCCGCTCGAGCACGTGGTCGCCGGCGCCAAGGGCGTCGAGGGCGGCGCGGTCCTGCTCACCGGCCAGCACCCGGGCTGGGCCTGAGCAGATGAGGTGCACACAGCACGAGGGCCGACCCATCGGGTCGGCCCTCGTACGGTGTCACGGTGCTCCGGGCGTGTGCCGGTGCGTCCTCAGCGGCGACGTGCGGACGGAGCCTGCTCGTCGGCCCAGTCGTCGCTGTCCTCGGCCCAGTCGTCTCCGTCGGCGGAGGAGGTCTCGCTCCGCTGCGACTGCAGCTCGCGCTGCAGTGCCGAGAGGTCCGTCGGCGGGCTGTAGTACTTGAGGTCCCGTGCCACCTTGGTGTGCTTGGCTTTCTGTCGGCCGCGACCCATGGATCTGACCCCCTGTGCGTCGGCTGCCGGGTGTTCTTGTCGACCCGGAAGATGGCAGTAGTTTCGTGAGCTCAGGGTACATGAGCGCTCTGGGGTCCGGCGAACTCCGAGATGTGAGACGTGTGGGACGCCCCTCGGGACGTGAGCGGCGACGCTCCTCTGCGGCGTCTCACCGCGAGGATCACAGGGTGCGGTCGGCTCTTGGCCGGACATAGAATAGATATTTGCCAGGGAGAGAACCTTACCGACTAGTCTGTAAGCCGGTGCCAGCACGATCCTTCCGGAGCGTGCACTCTCCCCGATGCCCGCAGTGAAAGGTCGCACGCCCTATGAACGCTTCCACGGAGCGCCCCTCCGCGGGTGATGAGGACGCTACCGAGCTGCTGACGCCCGCTGAGGTCGCGAAGATGTTCCACGTCGACCCCAAGACGGTCACGCGATGGGCTCAGGCCGGGAAGCTCACCTACATGCGCACGCTCGGCGGTCACCGCCGCTATCGACGCGACGAGGTCATCGACCTGCTGCGCGACAGCTCCAAGGACGTGTGAGCACCGACCCGTACCTCGGGGACGGGTACGAGAGCCATCGGATCGACCTCGGCGCCGATGCCGAGGGGCCGATGATCGCGACCCTCATCCACCGTCGAGCGCCCGGCGCCCCGACCGGCCGGAAGCCGCCCATCCTCCTCATGCACGGGTGGTCGGACTACGTCCTGGATCGCGAGCTGATGGAGCACCTGGGCCGCAACGGGCACGACGTGTGGGGACTGGACCTGCGCAAGCACGGCCGCAGCCTGCTGCCGGGGCAGACCGCGACCGAGGTCGACCACCTGAACCGCTACGACGCGGAGATCGGCGCCTCCCTGCGGATCATCGGGAGGGACCGGCCGCCGGTCCTGCTGGCCCACTCCACCGGCGGCCTCACCGCGGCGCTCTGGGCGCAGCGCAATCCCGGGACCGTGCGCGGGCTGGCCCTGAACTCGCCCTGGCTCGAGATGCACCTCGGGCCCGTCACGCGCACGCTCGCGCAGGTGCCCGTGCGCCTGCTCGCCGAGCGGCTGCGGGGCCGCCCGATCTTCCCGCTGGGCAGCGACCACTACGCCCGCACCCTGCATCGCGACTTCGGCGGCGCCTACGACTACGACCTCGCGCTGAAACCGCCCGGCGGGCATCCGTTCCCCGCCGTCACCCTCTCGGCGATCATCGACGGGCAGCGCCGCCTCGCGGCCGCCGGCCCGCTCCCGGTGCCGGTGCTCGTGCTCCACTCCGCCCACAGCCGGCTCGGCCCCCGGTTCACCGAGCAGATGCGCCGGGCCGACGCGGTGCTCGACGTGCGCACGCTCGCCGCGGCCGCCGCCGGTCTGGGGCCGCGGGTGCGGATCGAGGCGATCCCCGGCGCGCGACACGACGTCTTCCTCTCCGACGCCGACGCCCGCAGCCGAGCGCTTGAGATCCTGGACGACTGGTTGGAGACGTCCTTCCCGGCAGCGCCTACGATGAGGGCGCCCGAGACCGCCGAGGGTCATGGCGAGCCCCCGCAGGACAGGAGCGGGAAGGAGAAGCCCCGATGAGCGCTGCACCGCGTGCGATGCGGGAGCAGGCGGCGTCGCTGCGGCGAGCCGCCGACCGCCTCACCCTCCTGCGGCTGCGCCTGGCGAACACCCTCGCGGATCTCACCCGCGCCGAGGACGCTGCCACCCGGCGCCTGGGCGAGGAGCTGCACGAGCACTGGTCGCTCGAGGAATACCCCGAGCTGGGGCGTCTGACGGGCGGCCTGCGGGCGAGTGCGCGCCGACTGGACCAGGCGGCTCTCGCCGCGGAGCGCCGCAGCGGCCGACGCCTGGGCGGGTACGCCGGCGCCGGATTCCTGGGCAGGGGCGATGAGGCGCACCGGCACGTGGCCGACGTCGCCGCCTTCGTGGGCACCGCGCACGGCGCGAGCATCGGCGGTTTCCCCCTGCGCCCGGAGACCGAGGAGGGGTTCCTCGCCCACCCCTCGCACACCCTCGGCATCGACACCCCGCCCTACGACGAGGCCGACTGACCGCCCTCTGTTCGGGACCGGGACCGGGACCGGCCGTGCGGCCGCTCGCGCCGGCCCGAGCCGGTGCGGCGGGCGCGGCTCACCGTGCGGCGCGGGGCCGCGGCGCACGAGCCACCGCCGCAGCGGTCGCGAGCGCGCCGGCCAGAAGCGGGACCAGCAGCATCGTCACCAGGAGCAGCAGCATCGCCGCCGCCGCATCGGCGGAGGCGACCCCGAGAGCCACCAGCGCCGCCGCGCCGACGGTCTCGGTCACCCCGGCGCCGCCGGGCGTGAGCGGCACCAGGGACAGCACGCGGCCGAGCGCGAAGATCGCGACGGTCAGCAGCAGCGGCACCTCGGCGCCCACCACCTCGATCGCGAGCACGAGCGCGGACCACTGCAGCACCCGGGCCCCGAGCGTCGGCAGCACCAGCGGCGCCCAGCGGCGGCGGAGCATCCGCACCAGCACATCGCGCTGGGCGAGGACGGAGTGCGCGATGTGCTCCGGGACGGCCCCGCCGAACTGGGCGAGCAGCGCGGAGAGCACGGGCCGGCGCAGCAGCACCGCGGTGAGCGCGAGGGCGAGCAGCGCGCCGAGCACCGCCAGCAGCGCCGCCCACAGCGCGCCCGGCAGGGCGACCGCGGTGGGGGAGAGCACGGAGGCGAGGGCATAGGAGGCGAGACCGGCCAGGGGGATCAGCACGGAGGTGAGCACCATCTCGACGAGCGAGGCGGCGATGATCCCGGTGATGATGACGGGCAGCGCGAGGCCGGCCCGGCGCAGGATCCAGCCCATCAGCGCCAGCCCGATGGTGGTCCCGCCCGGCACCGCGAGGGAGACCGCACCGCTCGCGGAATGGCCGCTCAGCGCGCCGGACCAGGGTGCACCGGGCAGGGCGGTGCGCACCGTCACCGTCTCCAGCAGCAGGGCGCCCACGCCCAGCAGCACCATCACGGGCACCGCCCAGACGGGAAGCGCGGCGAGGGTCCCGGCGATCTCGCCCCAGCTCGCACCGGTCGCCCAGGGCAGCGCCCAGGCGAGCAGCGCGATCACCAGCGCCGCCGAGAACAGCCCGGCCGTGATCCGGCCGGCGGTGAGCCGGGGCGGATGCTCGGTGTCGAGCTCGGCGAGCTCCGGGGGCAGGAAGCCCAGGTCCTCCCGCTGCGGCGGGCCGTTCCGCGGGCGCCCGGGAGCGGGAGCGGGCGCCGGGGAGTCGGGGGTGGCGTCGGGAGCCTCTGACATGCGGCGATTCTCGCACGCGGAGAGCAGGATCTCCTCAGCGAGGGCACGTAGCATCGCAGTCATGTCCATCCTGCTCTCCCTCCTCGTCGCTCTGCACCTGCTCTGCTGGGCCGTGGCGCTCGGCCTCTGGGTCGCCGCCGCCCGCACCCGCCAGCCCAACCCCGGCATGGGCCACGCCCTCGCGGGCGCCATGGTGCTGGGCATCGTCCTGGCCGTCCTGGTCTCCCTCACCGGGGAGCCCGACCACATGAAGCTCGGCATCAAGCTCCTGGTGGGGCTCGTCGCGCTGGTGCTGGGCTACATCGCGCAGAAGAAGGGCCCCGAGACCCCGTCGCCGGTGTGGTTCGGCGTGCCCGCCGCGATCGTGGTGAACGTCTTCGTGGCCACGCTCGTCTGAGCCGTCCCGCGCGGCGCCGTCGCGGGCGCGCCCGCCTTGCGCCGCCCCGGCACCGCTCCACCTCCGCGACGGCTCCTCCCCACCGAGGGGCCGTCCCCACGGGACCCGGCAGCCTGCGCGCTGTCGGGTCCCCTGCCTATCCTGGAACCCTCATGAGCTCTCTCTTCGACGACCTTTCGCTGCCCGACGCCTTCCGCCGCCTCGACGGGGTCTCGGTCACCCCGGCCACCCGCGACCAGGCGCACCCGGAGGGCTCCGCGGCGCCGCCCGTCGAGGAGCCCGCCGCTGCGGCGGCACCGCCGTTCGGCGCGGAAGCCCGCGTGGACGAGGAACCGCCGGACGACGAGGAACCTCCCTATGACGACGCCCCTCCGCCGGAGCCGGAGGACGTCCCCCAGCCCCCGCCCGAGATGACCGGGATCCCGCACCCGGCGGAGCGCCCATCGGGGCCGCCGTCCTGGCAGCACCCCGGGGCCGGCGCGGACGCACCGGGCCTCGTCGAACTCGTCGAGGGCCTGAACCCTGCCCAGCGCGAGGCCGTCGAGCACCGCGGCAGCCCGCTGCTGATCGTCGCGGGTGCCGGCTCCGGCAAGACCCGCGTGCTCACCCGCCGCATCGCCCATCTGCTGCACAGCCGGGAGGCGCTGCCCGGGGAGATCCTCGCGATCACCTTCACCAACAAGGCCGCCGCCGAGATGCGGGAGCGGGTGGGCGAGCTGGTGGGCCCCGTCGCACGCAGCATGTGGGTCTCCACCTTCCACAGCGCCTGCGTGCGGATCCTGCGCCGCGACGCCGCGGCGGCCGGGCTCAAGAGCTCCTTCACCATCTACGACAGCGCGGACTCCCTGCGGCTGATCACCACGATCGCCAAGGATCTCCAGCTGGACACCAAGAAGCACGCCCCGCGGGCGCTCGCCTCGAGGATCTCCTCGCTGAAGAACGACCTCGTGGACCCGATCGACTTCGCCGACCAGGCCGAGAGCGCGAAGAACCCCTTCGAGAGGACTCTCGCGCAGATCTACACGAACTACACCGAGCGCCTGCGCCAGGCCAATGCGGTGGACTTCGACGACCTCATCGGCCTGACCGTCACCCTGCTGCGCGAGAACCCCGCGATCCGCGAGGGCTACCGCCGCCGCTTCCGCCACCTGCTCGTGGACGAGTACCAGGACACCAACACCGCCCAGTACCAGCTGGTGCGCGAGCTGGTGGGGGACGACCCGCACGCCTACCTCACCGTGGTGGGCGACTCGGACCAGTCGATCTACGCCTTCCGCGGCGCGACGATCCGCAACATCATCGAGTTCGAGCAGGACTTCCCCTCGGCCCGCACCATCGTGCTCGAGCAGAACTACCGCTCCACCCAGAACATCCTCGCCGCCGCGAACTCCGTGATCGAGGAGAACGAGGGGCGGCGCAAGAAGAACCTGTGGACCGATCAGGGCGAGGGCGAGCAGATCACCCTCTACGTCGCCGACGACGAACAGGCCGAGGCCCGGTACATCGGCCGCCAGATCGACGCCCTGGTCGACGACGGCCGGCGCGCCGGCGACATCGCGATCTTCTACCGCGCCAACGCCCAGTCCCGCGCGCTGGAGGATCAGCTGATCCGCATCGGTCTGCCCTATCGGGTGGTGGGCGGAACCCGCTTCTACGAGCGCCGCGAGATCAAGGACGCGATCGCCTACCTGCAGGTGCTCGCGAACCCGGCCGACGAGATCAACCTGCGCCGCATCCTCAACGTCCCCAAGCGCGGGATCGGCGACCGGGCCGAGGCGGCCGTGGCGATGCTCGCCGAACGGGAGCGGATCGGGTTCGGGGAGGCGCTGCGGCGGGCCGAGGAGGCCCCCGGCATCGCCACGCGATCCCTGAACGCCGTGCGCACCTTCGTGGCGATGCTCGAGGATCTGCAGCAGATGGCCGCGGACGGCGACGGCCCCGCGGAGCTGCTCGAGGCGATCCTGCAGCGCTCGGGCTACTACGCCGAGCTGCAGGGCAGCGACGACCCGCAGGACGAGTCCCGCCTCGAGAACCTCGCCGAGCTGGTCAGCGTCGCCGCCGAGTTCGAGGCGCAGGCCGAGGAGGAGGACGCCCTCGCGAGCGAGTACGAGGACGAGGCCGACGCTCCCGCGACGGACACCCCCGGGACCGAGGCTCCCGAGACGGAGGCCCCCGGGGCCCCCGGGGCCGACATCGCCCCGGACGCGGCGCTGACCGCTCCCGACGACCCGGAGGCCAGCCTCGTGGACCGCTTCCTGGAGAAAGTCTCGCTCGTGGCCGATGCGGATCAGATCCCGGGGGAGGAGGACCAGTTCGTCACCCTCATGACCCTGCACACGGCCAAGGGCCTCGAGTTCCCGGTCGTGTTCCTCACCGGCATGGAGGACGGCACCTTCCCCCACAACCGCACCCTGAGCGATCCGGAGGAGCTCGAGGAGGAGCGGCGCCTGGCCTACGTGGGCATCACCCGCGCCCGCGAGAAGCTCTTCCTCACCCGGGCCCAGATGCGGGCCCTGTGGGGCCAGACCCAGTTCATGCCCGCCAGCCGCTTCCTCGACGAGGTGCCCGAGAGCGTGCTCGACGTGGCGCGTGCCGGCTCCACCCTGAGCGGGGCAGGATTCGGCGGCGGCTACGGGAGCGGCGGCTACGGCGGAGGGAGCTACGGCGGCCAGGGCTCCGGCAGTCGCCGCGGCCCCTCCTTCAGCGGCGGCATCGGCGGCGGGCGCAGCGACATCAAGCGCCCCAGCCTCGGCTCGGGCCGGAAGGCGACCCCGGCCGAGAAGCTGCCGCAGCTCGTCGTGGGCGACAGGATCACCCACGACTCCTTCGGCATGGGCACCGTCACCGAGGTCGCCGGGCAGGGGGAGAAGACGCAGATCGAGGTGCAGTTCAAGGCCCCGCACGGCACGAAGCGCCTGGTGCTGCGCTACGCCGCGGTCACCAAGCTGTAGGGCCGGCGGCCACCAGCTCCACCTCGATGCCGTGCGGGTCCTCCCCGTACCAGGCCGTATGGTCCTCGCCTCCGGCATGCGGATACCGCGCGGCGAACAGCTCGCGCCAGCCGTGCCGGGGCGCGTCGGCCCGCACCGCATCGAGCACGGCCCGGTCGGCCACGCGCAGCGCGAGATGGTTCATGCCCGGGGCCCGGCGTTCGGCGCGCTGCCCGAGCACGTCCGCGGACTGCTCGAGCACGAGATAGGAGTCGTCGCGGTGGCGCCAGATGCGGCCCCGTTCCCAGCCCTCCACCTGCTCCGCGGACCAGCCCAGCGTGGTCAGCAGCCAGTCCCAGGCCGGTGCGGCGACGGCGAGGTCTGCGGTCCACAGCTCGAGGTGGTGGAGGCCGGAGCTGCGCGGTGCATCGATCATGGCCCGACGCTACCCCGGCCCCGCCCCGGGACCTGCGCTCTCAGGCGGTGACACGGATCAGGGCGCGGGCGCCGCGCTCCATGTCCGCGAAGGCGTGGTTCACCGCGGTGTAGGTGCCGGGCTCCTCGAAGACCAGCTCGACGAAGCCGCCCTGGGCCGCGGCCAGGTCCAGGGCCTGCGCCCCGCCGCCGTTCTCGTTGTCCGGCCGCAGCAGGTACTCGCCCTCCTTGAAGACGGTGTCGAACACGCCGCCCACCACGTGGAAGGAGATCCCGCGGGAGGGGCCGGCGGCGAGCACCCACAGCCGCACCCGCTCGCCGACGCGCGCCTCGAGCGGGGCATGCACGTACTGCGAGGCATGGCCGTTGAACACGGTCGCATCGGGACGCTCCGCCGCGATCTTCGCCGGGCTCACCGGATGGGCCCCCTCATGCACCGCCGCCTCGGAGCCGGGAGCGCCCTCGGGCACCAGATAGTGCTCGGACTGGACCAGCACGTACTCGCGGTCCGCCTCCGCCAGGCCGGCCGGCGGCACGATGAGGGCGCCCACCATGCCGGCGGCGAGATGGACCGACATCGGCATGGTCGCGCAGTGGTAGAGCCAGACCCCGGCGTGATCGGTGGTGATCGTGTACTCGAGCCGCTCCCCGGGCGGGATGGTGCGCATCGCCTCGTCCGGCGAGATGCGCCCGGCATGCAGGTCGAGCGAATGGCCCATGGACGCCTCGTTCACCAGGTCCACGGTGAGGCGGGACCCGAGCTCGGAGCGGAGCACCGGGCCCACCACGGTGCCGTCGAAGGTCATCGCATCCATGAGCACGCCGGGAGCGATCTCGGCGGCGACGTCGGTGGCGGTGAGGGTGAGGCGCTGCTCGGGCCCCGCGCTCGCGGGCAGGCGCGCATCGCGCACCTCGTAGGACTCCCCGGGTGCGGCCTGCAGGTCCAGCGGCACCGCGGCGAGCTCCTCCGCCCCGGAGGGGGCGGCGGACTGCGACGCCCCGTCGGCCGAGGGCCCGGCGCCTACGGCGACCACCTGGAGGGTCATCCCCATCGCGCGGTGCCCCACGATCGAGCACCAGCCGTCCAGAGCATGTGTGACCACCCCTGCCTCCACCGTGGTGGACGCCCCGGGCTGCAGCCGCCCGGACGTGGTGCCGTCCGCGAGCACCAGATCGTGCACGTCATAGGGGTCGTCGTTGCTCAGCTCGATCACCAGCGCGTTGCCGGCGGGAACCTCGAGCACGTCCGGGGAGAAGCGCATGTCCGCCATGCTCACCGCGAGCGTGGTGGTCTCGCCCGTCGCGGTGACGGCACCGCCGCCGGCGGCGCCGCCCCGCCCGGTGTCCGCGGGCACCGAGCCCTGGGCGCGGTCGAGCGCGGAGCCCAGGGCGGTCACCGACAGCACCGAGCCGAGGCCCAGCAGCGCCCCGGTGAGCGCACGGCGATCCATGCCCGCGCCGCGTGCGGCCGGCGCGGAGCGGGACGAGGATGCCGCGGCTCCTGCGGCAGGGGCGGAGCGCGGCGCAGAGGCGACGGACCCGGCCTGCGAGGCGGCCGCGGGCATCGGCAGATCGGTGCGCCGGTTCTTCACGCTCGCCCGGACCGCCACCACCATGAGCACCGGGAAGGAGACCAGCACCGCGAAGGCCAGCAGCGACAGCAGCACGCGGGAGAGCGAGCCGAAGGCGGAGACCTCCGCCGTGCCCAGGGTGAGCGCGGCGAAGAGCGCGTCGCCGCCGGAGGTGCCCATCCCGGCGAGCACGAACAGGGCCAGGACGAGGTTGTAGGCGACGACGCGCGGCACCGCGAAGCGGCTCATCGCCGCCAGCGCCGCGGAGGTCGAGCGCGGCCCGCCGCGCATCGTCACCGGCAGCAGATAGCTCATCGCCCCGAACAGCACCTGCAGCAGGAAACCTGCCACGAACGGCACCGTGAACTCCTGGATGTCCGCCGCCGCGAGCGAGCTGGCGAGCTGCTGATCGGCTGACCGCCACCACACCACCAGCAGGCCCAGCACCGTCAGCGCGAACCAGGCCACGCCGGCACTGATCGACAGGATCGGGAACAGCGGCAGCGGCACGCGTCTCTCCTGCCGCGCCGCACGGCGGGCCGTGGCCACCAGCGTCACCGCGACCCAGAGGAACGACCCCAGGTACGCCACGAGGAAGACGCAGCCCAGCAGCGCGGAGCCGAACAGCGCCCCGAGCGTCGCTCCCACCACGGCCAGCAGCATGCCCAGCAGCCCGCCGGCGGAGCGCTTCGCGGCCGCGAGCTCGATGCGGGTGCGCAGCACCGTGGGCCACAGCGTCAGCAGCGTCCCGGTCACCGTCACGCCCACGAAGCCGAGCACGTTCACCAGCTGGTGCGCGAGCAGCAGCCGCCCCTGCCAGGGCTCGCCGGGGCTGAACGCCATGACCGCGCCGAGCCCCGCGCCGAGCGGGAGCAGGCAGGCGGCGCCGACGTACGCCCTGACGGTGAACTCGAACCTCGGCGCGAGAGCCGCCCGGACCTGTGCCCCGAGCGCGGCGGCGTACCAGACCAGCGCCGCGGAGACGATCAGCGCCCCGAGCACCACCACCCACGGCCAGGACGGCAGCATGCCCAGGATCGTGACCGCCAGGCCCGCGGTGAGCAGCCAGATGCGCACCACCTGGCGCGGGCGGGACTCCTCACCCAGGCGGGTCTTCAGCAGCGCCTCGGCGAAGTGCTGTCCCCACACCATGATCGAGGTGGTGATCAGCCCCAGCGTGACCATGTGCACCATCAGCCAGCGCGACTGGGGGATCCACTGATGGATCAGCACCACCACGATCAGGGCCACCATCCACAGCGTCACCGGCCGCGACGCGCGGCGATGCCACGAGCTGCGCCCGCCGCCCGGGGAGGAGCCCCGACCGGACGCGCCCCGCGGCGGAGGTGCGGAGGCAGCAGTGGAGGGGGAAGGGAGCATGACCACCTCGAACGGTGCCCGGCCGGGGGCAGCGGGCGACCGGTCGGGGCAGGAGCAGGGACCGTTCCAGGGTAGGCCCGTCGCGCCCGCTGTGGCCGTGGCGAAGGTCCCTCTCCTGCGGCGCGGTCCGGCGGATCTCGGCCCTGCACGTGCCGGCCCGGCGGACGTCGGCACCGGCCGTGCCGGCCCCGCAGGCGTCGGTCGGCCGGGTGGCGGTCTCGCGGGTGCGGATCTAGCGGGCGTCGGTCTCCGGGCCGTGGTCGCGCGGATCCTCGACGGCGTCCAGCGCCTCCCGCGACCGCTTCCACTGCGCGTACACACCGACGCCGAAGCTCACCGCGACGATCGCTGCGACGACGATCAGCACCGTCGTGAAGGGGATCGGGATCCCGGCTGCGGCGAGCACCGCCCAGATCGCGATCAGGGAGACGCCGATCAGCAGGGCGTCCCGCAGGGAGCGCAGGATCCGCGGGATGAGGTTCACCGAGTCCACGCGGCGCTTCGCCACGGTGTAGTAGGCGGCCGCGTCCTTGGCCAGCCGTTCCGAGTCACCCGTGCGCGGTGCGCGGCGGGGAGGAGGATCCTGCGCAGGACGGCGGGGCTCGTCGGAGGTGCGGGTCTCGCCCGTCCGGCCCGGCTCCTCCGCGCGCTGCGGTTCCTGCGTCCGGCGGGCTTCCGGGCGAGGAGACTGCGGCCGACGAGCCTCGTCCGTCCGGGCCTCGTCGTCCGGGCGTCGGCCCTCATCGATCGCCTTCCCGGCGGCGCGCACATAGCCGCCGGCCCGGTCGGAGGCCCGCCGGGCGGCGTCCCGTGCCTCGGGAGCCTGCTTCCGGGCGGTGTTCCGCGCGGCCTTCGCGTAGGTCTTCCAGTCAGCCATGGTGTCCCGCCCCCTGTCAGCGATCCTCGTCGCGGAACCGGATGTCCCCGCCCCCGCGCCCCTCACGCAGCGGGCGCGGGTTCCGCGCCCGGTAGTCGTTGTAGTAGGAGAGCCCCACGTTCAGCGCCAGCGTGATCCCCACCGACAGCGCGAAACCGGCGACGGTCGAGCGCAGCCCGAGAAGCCGCAGCACCACGAACAGCACCCCGATCGCGACCACGCTGAACCCGATGTGGTCGCGCACGCGCTGCGCCAGGGTGCGGGATCGTCGACTCATCCCCACATCGTAGACGCCCCGCCTGGGCGCACCCGGGTGCCGGGCAGTGCCGGCGGGACCGGCCGGGAGGCGACGGGCCGGAGCCCTGGCCGCCGGCCCCTTCAGCACCACGGACCGACCGCGACGCGCGGCCCGGTGCGGTAGTGAGACTGCACGCACAGGCGCGGACCTGGCCCGATCGGCGCAGCGGAAGCGCTACGCTGACCGTGTTCCCAGGGGTGGCATCGAGGCCAGTGCGGCCTGCCGCCCACTGCCGAGATCGAGAGGAAAGCACCCCGTGGACCTGTATGAGTACCAGGCCCGCGATCTCTTCGAGAAGCACGGCGTGCCCGTGCTCGGAGGAGTCGTCGCGGAGGATCCTGCAGCCGCCAAGGCCGGAGCCGAGAAGCTCGGCACCCCGGTCGTCGTCGTCAAGGCCCAGGTGAAGACCGGTGGCCGCGGCAAGGCCGGCGGCGTGAAGATCGCCAAGTCCCCCGAGGAGGCGGAGCAGAAGGCCTCCGAGATCCTCGGCATGGACATCAAGGGCCACACCGTGCACCGCGTCATGATCGCCGCCGGTGCGGACATCGCCGAGGAGTACTACTTCTCGCTGCTGCTGGACCGCGCCAACCGCAACTACCTGGCCATGTGCTCGGTCGAGGGCGGCATGGAGATCGAGCAGCTCGCCGTCGAGCGCCCCGAGGCCCTCGCCCGCGTGGCCGTCGACCCCAACGTCGGCATCGACGAGGCCAAGGCCGAGGAGATCGTCGAGGCCGCGAAGTTCGACGCCGAGACCGGCGCGAAGGTCGCCCCCGTGCTGGAGAAGCTGTGGGACGTCTACCGCGAGGAGGACGCGACCCTCGTCGAGGTCAACCCGCTGGTCAAGACCGGTGCCGGCGACATCGTCGCCCTGGACGGCAAGATCACCCTCGACGACAACGCCGAGTTCCGCCAGGAGGGCCACGCCGAGCTCGTCGACGTCGCCTCCGAGGACCCGCTGGAGACCAAGGCCAAGGCCCTGGACCTCAACTACGTCAAGCTCGACGGCGAGGTCGGCATCATCGGCAACGGCGCGGGCCTGGTCATGTCCACCCTCGACGTGGTCGCCTACGCCGGCGAGAAGCACGGCGTGAAGCCCGCGAACTTCCTCGACATCGGCGGCGGCGCCTCCGCCGAGGTGATGGCCAACGGCCTCGACGTCATCCTCGGCGACGAGCAGGTCTCCGCCGTGTTCGTCAACGTCTTCGGCGGCATCACCGCCTGCGACGCGGTCGCCAACGGCATCGTCGGCGCCCTGAAGAAGCTCGGCGACGCGGCGACCAAGCCGCTCGTGGTCCGCCTCGACGGCAACAACGTCGAGGAGGGTCGCAGGATCCTCGCGGACTTCGCCCACCCCCTCGTCACCCAGGCCGACACCATGGACGGCGGCGCCGCGAAGGTCGCCGAGCTCGCCGCCGCAGGAAAGTGAGCAGCACCCGACATGTCTATCTTTCTCGATGAGAACAGCAAGGTCATCGTCCAGGGCATGACGGGCTCGGAGGGCATGAAGCACTCCCAGCGCATGCTCGACTCCGGCACGAACATCGTCGGCGGCGTGAACCCGCGCAAGGCCGGCCAGTCCGTCTCCTTCGAGGGCGGCGCCGAGGTGCCCGTCTTCGGCACCGTCGCGGAGGCCATGGAGGCCACCGGCGCGAACGTCTCGGTGGTCTTCGTGCCGCCGAAGTTCGCCAAGGCCGCCGCGCTCGAAGCCATTGATGCAGCGATCGAGCTCCTCGTCATCATCACCGAGGGCATCCCCGTCAAGGACTCCGCCGAGTTCTTCACCTACTCGCAGGCCAAGGGCACCACCCGCATCATCGGCCCCAACTGCCCGGGCCTCATCAGCCCCGGCAAGTCCAACGCCGGGATCACCCCCTCCAACATCACCGGAGCGGGCACGCTGGGCCTGGTCTCCAAGTCCGGCACCCTGACGTACCAGATGATGTATGAGCTCGCGGACATCGGCTTCACCACCGCCATCGGCATCGGCGGCGACCCGGTCATCGGCACCACCCACATCGACGCCCTCGAGGCGTTCGAGAACGATCCGGAGACCGCCGGCATCGTGATGATCGGCGAGATCGGCGGCGACGCCGAGGAGCGCGCCGCGGAGTACATCAAGGACAACGTGACCAAGCCGGTCGTCGGCTACGTCGCGGGCTTCACCGCCCCCGAGGGCAAGACCATGGGCCACGCCGGCGCCATCGTCTCCGGCTCGGCGGGCACCGCCCAGGCCAAGAAGGAGGCCCTCGAGGCCGCCGGCGTCAAGGTGGGCAAGACCCCCACCGAGACCGCTGACCTGATGCGCGAGATCATCAAGGGCCAGGCCTGAGCGGACCTGCCCCGGACTGACCGGCCCGCAGGCCGGCGCCGTCCGCCGGCGAGGCCCCGGACCCGACACAGGGTCCGGGGCCTCGCCCGTTCCCGCCCGCCGGCGCGACCAGGAGGCGCTGGGCGGCAGGGGAGCGGCGGCGAGCTGACGCCCCTGGCGGAATCGTGCGTGGATGTCCGTCACGCCGACTAAGCTGGCCGGAGCCAGCCTTGCGCCTATAGAGGAGGGGACCTCGTGTCCGGAGATCTCATCGACACCACCGAGATGTATCTGAAGACGGTGTTCGAACTCCACGAGGCCGGGGTCGCACCGATGCGCGCCAGGATCGCCGAGCGGCTCGGGCACTCCGGTCCGACGGTCTCCCAGACGGTCGCGCGGATGGAGCGCGACGGGCTGCTGTACCTCGACGAGCAGCGCCGCATCCGCCTCACCGAGCAGGGCACCGACGTCGCCACCGACGTGATGCGCAAGCACCGCCTGGCCGAGCGCCATCTGCTGGACGTGATCGGCCTGGACTACGCCCACGTCCACGAGGAGGCCTGCCGGTGGGAGCACGTGATGAGCCTCGAGGTCGAGAAGCGCCTCGCGCAGCAGATGGCCCCGCCCTACGTGGACCCCTACGGCAACCCGATCCCCGGCCTCGCGGCCCTCGGGATCGAGGAGACCCACGCCACGTCGGCGGGTAAAGACCCGTCCAACCCGAGCCGCGAGCTGAGCGAGGCCGTCGCCGACGGGCAGAGCCTCCAGGTGCGCCTCGAGCGCATCGGCGAGAGGGTGCAGAGCGACGTCGACCTGCTCGGTGAACTCGCACGTCACGGCATCTTCCCGGGCGTCACGGTCGGGGTCGAGCGGGTGGGCGGCAGCATCGTGCTGCGCGGCCCGGCCGGGGGAGAGGTCGCGGTGACCGAGGTCGTCGCCGATCAGCTCCACGTCTCCGCGCTCGTCACCGGGTAAAGGCTCCGTCAAGCTCTTCCCAGAAGCTTCCAGTCACCCTGACGATTCGGTGTCCCGCCCCCTAGTCTCGAGGGCGTGCCGCGGTGAGAAGTGCCCGGCATTCCCCCCGGAGAGCCCCGTCGCGCACCGGTGAGGGATGCGAGACATCCGTCCGCGCGAGGGCAATGCCCGGGGGCAGGGAGCCATACGTGTCGAAGACTGCGAACCAGACCCACCGTCGCACCATGCGCACCGTGACCCCCGTGTCCCGTGCAGGCCGCGCCGGAGCCGGGGCCGCCATGGCCGCTGCGATGCTTTTCGGCGGCGCCTCCGCCGCCACCGCGGAGCCGCAGGCCGACGCCCCCCAGGCAGACGCCGCCCCCGCCGCGGCGACGCCCGCGGTCGCTCCCGCCGTCGGCCTGCCCGCCGCCGAGGCCGCCGAGGACGAGACCGCCGAGCCCGCGCTCGCCCCCGTCGCCGGTGCCATCTCCATCGAGGTGGGCCCCACCGAGGAGGAGATCGCCGCCGCCGAGGCCGCTCGCGAGCAGGCAGAGCGCGAAGAGGCCGAGCGCCAGGCCGCCCAGGAGGAGGCCGCCGAGCAGGAGCAGGCCACCGAGTCCCGCGAGGACGACGGCGCCACCCGCTCGCAGGAGCGCTCCAACGCCGAGAGCGACAGCTCCTCGTCCTCCTCTTCTTCTTCGTCTTCTTCCTCGTCGCAGGAGTCGCAGTCCTCCTCGAACGAGTCCTCCTCCGAGGAGAAGACCGAGAAGTCCGCCCCGGCGCCGTCCGCCGGCAAGGGCAGCTCCATCCTCGCCACCGCCCGCTCCGGCATCGGCACCCCGTACGTCTACGGCGGGACCTCCACCTCGGGCTGGGACTGCTCCGGCTTCGTGCAGTGGGTCTACGCCCAGCACGGCATCAACCTGCCCCGCGGCGCCGCCGGCCAGGCTGCCGCCGGCACCGTCATCCCGCGCTCCGAGGCGCAGCCGGGCGACCTGGTCTACAAGCCGGGCCACATCGGCATCTACGCCGGAGGCAACAAGTTCGTCGACGCCGGCAACAGCCGCGTGGACACCTCCGAGCGCAACATCTACTCCGGCAGCTGGACCTTCATCCGCGTCGGCTGATCCCGCGAGCTGTGCGGCGCCCCGCGCGCCACATCGGCCCCGCTCCGCGACCCCGTCGCAGAGCGGGGCCGCTCCCTGTTCCGGGACGGGAGCACGTGCCTGATCCCACCGTGGGGAGCGTCGCAGCAGCGGGAGGGGTCACCGGCAGGCGGTGCCCGGTACCGTGGGCGCGTGTCCACCGCCCGCGATCTCCTCGCCCTCATCCTGCTGCTGGGCGCCACCGTGCTCGGCGCGCTCTGGCTCCCAGCCACATGGCTGCACGACAACGTGGTCGAGCGGGACGGCTTCCTGGCCGTCACCGTCCCCCTCGCCGACGACCCGCAGTTCCAGCGCACCGTGAGCGACAGCGCGGTCGCGGAGATCATGGGGGACGGCCGCATCCCCGGATGGCTCGAAGAGCGCGTGACCCCGCTCGCGGAGGAGCAGGCCGAGAACCTCACCGGGACCGAGGTCTACGGGACGCTCTGGGAGGCGACCATGGGCGAGCTGCACCACGCGCTGTTCACCCCGGGCGCCTCGGCGCTGGACGTCGACCTGGTCCCGGTGATCGACACGATCCTCACCCCGGTCGAGAAGCATCTCCCGATCGACATCCCCCGCCCCGAGAGCGCCGCGGTCACGCTGGCCACCATCCCCGACGTGCCGCTGCTGCCCGCGCTCTCCGCCCTCACCCCCTGGGCGCACTGGGCCGGCCCCGCCGCCCTCGTGCTGCTGGCGGCGGCGCTGCTCGTCGCCGGGCACCGCCGCACGATGCTCGCCCTGGCCGGTCTCGGCGGCATCGCGGCCGGCGCCGCCGTGTGGTGGCTCGCGGCCGGCATCGAGCGTCTCGTGCCCGACCGGGTCGACCAGGCGGCATTCCTGGGCCCGATCGTCCAGGTCTTCGAGGACCGCTTCCAGACGGCGCTCGTCCCGCAGGGCGTGATCCTGCTGGGCGCGGGTGCGCTGGTGATGTCCCTCGGCCTGGTGCTCATGGGGCTGCACCGGCGCTGAGGGTCAGCGATGCGCCGAGGGGAACCGGGGGAGCGTCAGAGCAGGCCCAGGCGCTCGAAGGCGGTGACGATGCCGTGCTCGCCAGGTCCCGGGACGCTCACGCCGCCGGCCGCCTCCAGCACCTCGGCCGAGGCGCCGTCGATCGCGATCGCGGTGCCGGCGGCCCGCAGCATCCCCAGATCGTTCATGCCATCGCCGATCCCGACCGTCGCCTCGATACCGAGCCCCAGATGCTCGGCGACCAGACGCATCCCGTCGGCCTTGTCGATCGAGGTCAGGTGCAGCTCCCCGGAGCTCTCGTCGGCGCTGATCGAGTTCGGCAGCGCTCCCACCTCGGGCCCGATCTCGGCGGCGAGGTCCTCGACCCGGCGCGGGGAGCCCCACAGCGAGATCTTGGCGAAGGAGCAGGAGGCCGGGTCCTCCGGCAGGACGATCGCGTCCAGCAGATCCTGCAGCCCGCGGCCCACCCCGTCGGCCGGTGCCGGGGGACGCACCCGGTTGCGCATCTCGCGGGCGGAGCGCGGGGTGCACAGAAGCGCCTCCGGGGTCTCCAGCACGAAGGGGACGTCGTGTCGCAGAAGCACCTCGACCGCGCGCCGCCCCAGCTGCTCGGGGAAGCGCTGATCCGTCAGCTGCCGGTCCCCGACGCGCACCCAGGCGCCGGCGGAGGCGACCACCCCGTCGAACAGCTCCGCCACCTCGGGGGCGACGATGGAGATGCTCCGCCCGGTGGACAGCAGGATCGTGTGGCCGTTGGCACGCGCCTGCCGCACCGCCTCGGCGTGGGCCAGGGGAGCGACGCCATGAAGGGCGAACGTCCCGTCGAAATCGATGAACACGCAGCGGCGCTCTGCCACGGATGCTCCTTCACGGGGAGGATGGGCGGGGGACGCCCCCAGCCTAAGCGAGCCGCGCAGGTCGCGAGCGCGCGCGGACTCAGCGCCGACGATGCAGGCTGGCCACCACCGCGATGGTGACCGTCCCCGCCAGGATCTCCCCGAGGGCCGCGGGCTCCACATGCCGTGCGCTCGGCGTCATCGCCACCAGGTCCCTCGCCGCCGCTGCGCTCAGCTCGAGCGGGAAGGTCACCTCGTGCACCTCCTCGGTGGTGAACAGCGGATCCAGCGCCGCGCGGAGGCGGTCCTCCTTGCGCGGATCCACGCCCACCATCCCCGGCACGGCGGTGCGCAGCTCGGCGAGATGCTCTGCGGCCGGGCGCACCACCAGCAGGTGCCCGCCCGGAGCCAGCACCCGCGCGAACTCGGCGGCGTGGCGCGGCGCGAACACGTCGAGCACCAGATCGACCGCGCCGTCCTGCAGCGGGAAGCGGGAGAACACGTCCCATGACGCCGCCGCGGCACGCTCGTGCGCCCGCGCGGCGAAGCGCAGCGCCCGCACCGAGGTGTCGACCACGAGGCCCTGCGCGCCGCTCAGGGCATCCAGCAGCCCGGCCAGGTAGTACCCGGTGCCGCCGCCGATGTCGAGGATCCTGCCGGGACGCGGCGGGGCGAGGTCGCGCAGCGCCTCCCGAAGCGGTGCATACGCGCCGGTGGCCAGGAAGTCGTGGCGCGCCCGCGCCATCGCATCATCGTCCCCGCTCGTGGCCGGAGCCCCCGAGAGCAGGGACACGTACCCGGCGCGCGCGAGGTCGAAGCTGTGGCGATCGGGGCAGCGCAGCGTGCGGCCCGCGCTCTCGAGCGGCTGTTCGCACAGCGGGCAGCGCAGCGCGTCGAGCCAGGAGGCGAGGGCGGCGGGGAGCGGGCGGGTCACACCTGCCAGGGTACGCGGGCTCTCAGGCGCCGACGTAGTCGCGCAGGTGCCTGCCGGTGAGGGTGGAGGCCTGGGCGACCAGCTGGGCGGGGGTGCCCTCGAAGACGATGCGCCCGCCCTCGGCGCCGGCGCCCGGCCCCAGGTCGATGAGGTGATCGGCGTGGGCCATCACCGCCTGATGGTGCTCGATGACGATCACGGACCTGCCGGAGTCGACGAGGCGGTCCAGGAGGTCCAGCAGCTGGTCCACGTCCGCCAGGTGCAGCCCCGTGGTCGGCTCGTCGAGCACGTAGATCCCGCCCGTCTCGCCCATGTGGGTGGCGAGCTTGAGCCGCTGGCGCTCACCGCCGGAGAGCGTGGTCAGGGGCTGACCGATCGTCAGGTAGCCCAGGCCCACGTCCTCCATGCGCCCCAGCAGCCGCGCCGCCGCCGGCACGGTGGTGCCCTCGGCGGAGAACAGCTCGCGGGCTGCGGCGACGGAGAGGGCGAGCACCTCGGCGATGTCCCTGCCGCCGAAGGTGTGCTCGAGCACGTCGGCGCGGAAGCGCCGGCCCTCGCACTCCTCGCACGGGGTCTCGACGGTCTCCATGAACCCGAGCTCGGTGTAGATGACCCCGGCGCCCCGGCACACCGGGCAGGCCCCTTCGGAGTTGTTCGAGAACAGGGCGGGCTTGACCCGTTGGCCTTGGCGAACGCCTTGCGGATGGGCTCGAGCAGACCGGTGTACGTGGCGGGGTTCGAGCGGCGCGAGCCGCGGATCGCCGCCTGGTCGACCACGATCGCGCCGGCGTCCTCCGGCATCGAGGAGTGCACCAGGGAGCTCTTCCCGGAGCCCGCCACCCCCGTGACGACGGTGAGCACCCCGAGGGGGATGTCCACGTCCACCGACTGCAGGTTGTGCCGGTCTGCGCCGCGGATCTCGAGCACCCCGGCGGGTTCGCGCACGGCGTCCTTCAGCGCGACCCGCCGGTCCAGGTGCTCGCCGGTGAGGGTGCCCGAGCAGCGCAGCCCCGCCAGGTCGCCCTCGTACTGCACGGCGCCGCCGTCGGCGCCCGCCCGCGGGCCCAGATCGACGACGTGGTCCGCGATCGCGATCATCTCCGGCTTGTGCTCGACCACCAGCACCGTGTTCCCCTTGTCCCGCAGCTCGAGCAGCAGGGAGTTCATGGTCGCGATGTCGTGGGGGTGCAGGCCGATCGTCGGCTCGTCGAACACGTAGGTGACGTCGGTGAGCGCGGAGCCGAGGTGCTGGATCATCCGGGTGCGCTGGGACTCGCCGCCGGAGAGGGTGCCGGAGGGCCGGTCCAGAGACAGGTAGCCCAGCCCGATCCGCACGAAGGAGTCCAGCAGCGCGGAGAGGTTCGTCAGCAGCGGGGCGACCGTCGGCCCGGTGTGGCCGGAGCGCAGCGACTCGACCCAGCGCGCGAGCTCGGTGATCTGCAGGGAGGTCGCGTCCGCGATCGAGAGGCCCTCGAGGCGTGAGGTGCGGGCGTGCTCGGCCAGGCGCGTGCCCTCGCAGTCCGGGCACACCACGAACTTCACCGGCCGGTCCACGAAGGCGCGCACGTGGGGCTGCATGGCGTCGCGGTCCTTGGACAGCATCGACTTCTGGATCTTCGGGATCAGACCCTCATAGGTCATGTTCGCCCCGTCGATCTTCACCTTCGTGGGCTCCTTGTACAGGAAGTCGTGCAGCTGTCTCTTCGTGAAGGTGCGGATCGGCTTGTCGGAGGGGAAGAATCCGGAGGCCGCGAACAGCTTCACGTACCAGCCGCCCGCGGCGTAGTTCGGGATCGTGAACGGGCCCTCGTCCAGCGACTTGTCCTCGTCGTAGAGCTCGGCGAGGTCCACGTCGGAGATCTCGCCCATCCCCTCGCAGCGCGGGCACATGCCGCCCACCCGGGAGAACGTCGTCTTCTCCGCGATGGTCTTCGCGCCCCGCTGCACGGTCATCGCCCCGGCGGCCGTCACCGAGGGGACGTTGAAGGAGTACGCCCCGGGCCCGCCCACATGCGGCTCGGCGAGCTTGGAGAACAGGGTGCGCAGGTACGCGTTCGCGTCGGTCGCGGTGCCCACGGTGGAGCGCACGTTCGCGCCCATCCGCTCCTGATCCACGATGATCGCGGTGGTGAGCCCCTGCAGCTCGTCGACATCCGGGCGGGCGAGGGACGGCATGAAGCCCTGCAGGAAGGAGCTGTAGGTCTCGTTGATCATGCGCTGCGACTCGGCCGCGATGGTGCTGAACACCAGGGAGCTCTTGCCCGAGCCGGAGACGCCGGTGAACACGGTCAGGCGCCGCTTGGGCAGGTCGAGGGAGACATCGCGCAGGTTGTTCTCGCGGGCGCCGCGCACCCGGATGACGTCGTGGGAATCGGCGGGGTGGGC
>DHCMJ07802__coassemble_22_pt1 | contig 69068 bp, 59 predicted proteins | sample DHCMJ07802__metabat2_high_PE_028 | metagenome-assembled genome bin DHCMJ07802
GGCAGGGTGATCGAGTAGCCGCCCACCTCGCTGATCGCCTCGGTCATGCCCGCGAACAGCTCGGGGTGGTTCTCCACGAGCCATTGGGCGCCCCACACGGAGGCGTTCTCCTCGTCGGCGAAGAACGCGAACATCAGATCCCGCGGCGGCACCTGCCCGGTGCGGGCGAGGTGCCGGGCGACGGCGAGGATCATCCCCACCATGTCCTTCATGTCCACGGCGCCGCGGCCGTAGATCATGCCGTCGATGATCTCGGCGGCGAAGGGGTCCACCGACCAGTCCTCGGCGCGGGCGGGCACCACGTCGAGGTGGCCGTGCAGGATCAGCCCGCCGCGCGAGCTGTCCTCGCCGCGCAGGGTCACCAGCACGCTGGGGCGGCCCGGCGCGGATTCGATCACCGTCGGCTCGAGCCCCACCTCGCGCAGCCGCTCGACCACGTACTCGGCGGCCTCGCTCTCCCCCTTGCCCCAGGTGGCCGGATCGTTCCCGCCGAAGTTCGTGGTGTCGATGCGGATCAGCTCGCGGGTGAAGCGCACGGCCTCGTCCTGCAGCGCGGTGAGCTCATCGGCGGTGGCGGCGATCGGCATGCCGGGGTCCTCCTCGAGGTCGGGGAGGTCTCACCGTACTCGTCGGCCCCGGCCGGGGCGCGGCAGAGGTCATGCTGGGACACGGACGGCGCGGAGACCCCCGTGAGGGGGCCGCCGCGCCGTGCGGGTCAGGGCCGAACGGGCCGGGAAGACCGGCAATGGGCGTCAGGCCGAGGCGGTCGGGCCGACGCTGTCAGGCCCGGGAGCTCAGGCTCGGCCGCCTTCGAGGTGGGCCCGCATGAACCACTGGAACTTCTCGAGCTCGGCGGTCTGGCTGATGAGCATGTCCTCGGTGATCGGGTCGAGCTCGCCGGCGAGCGTGATGGCCTTGCGGTTCGAGGAGACGATCCCGTCGTAGACGGCATCCAGCGCCGTGAGGTGTTCCTGCGAATCGGCCTTGCCGAGCGTGTAGTCGGACCAGGCGCGGTCGGCGACCAGGCGACCGGGGGTGCCCACCGGCGAGGCGCCCAGCTGGGCGATGCGCTCGGCGATGTCGTCCGCGTAGCCGCGCACCAGCTCGACCTGCGGGTCGAGCATCTCGTGCACCGCGATGAAGCGGGAGCCGATGACGTTCCAGTGCGCATGCTTGAGGGTGAGGTGCAGATCGTTCATCGCATGCAGGCGGTCCTGGAGGGACTCGACGAGCCGGACGGAGTCGTCCGTGCCGAGGCCGGGGACGGTGTACGCGAGGTCAGCCATGTCATCTCCTGAGGATCGAGGCCGGGGTGGCACCCCTCATTGTGTCCCGTCTCCGCCCGGAAGGGCAGGACGATCCTCCTGCCGGTGCGGCGGAAGGGTCGGGTCCGTACGATGGGCACAGGTTCAACCCGCTCCTGCAGGAGGTGCGCCGATGGTGCAGATCTTCACGCTCCGAGAGCGGCTCGCCGCGCTCCCGACCACCGTGCGTCGCCGTGCCGGCGCCGCGACCTTCCGGGCCGCGGTCGTGGGGGATGCCCGCGCCGTCGCGCCGGAGATCCCCCGTGACGCGGAGGCCGGCCACCTCGAGCGCGCCGCCCGCCGCCTGCTGCGCCGCGCCGCGCAGGACGAGTTCGCCCGCGAGGGGGTGGCCCGTGTGCCGCTGCCGCCGGAGACCGCCGGACGGGCCGAGCTGCGGCGGGCCGACATCGCCGGGGATGCGAGCTTCCACGCTTTCGTGGAGGACGTGCTCAGCGCGGTGGACATCGCCCCCAGCCCGCTGGAGCGGGAGGACGCCGTCGCCCTGCGCGACGCCCGCGGCTCCTCCGACGCCTACGGCCTCTCGCCCGAAGCCGCCTCGGATCTCGCCTCCTACCTGCTGGGCCGCGCCTTCGCGCTCTCGGAGACGGGCGAGGAGATCGCGGAGTACCTCGAGGAGCAGTCGGCCGTGATCCGCCAGGACGTGCGCGACACGCTCGTGCGCCAGGTGCGGGTGCCGCTCGAGCTGAAGGTGGCCCGCGAGCGGCACCGCCGGTTCGAGGCCGGGGAGGGCCCGATCCTCGCGGACGACGGAGACGACATCGACGAGGACGGGACGGACCTGTCGGGGCGCGCCCGGGCGGCGTTCGAGTTCGCGCAGAACGAGGCGGGACGCGCCGCCTTCGGGGCGCTGCGCACGGGCGCGGCGAAGGCGTACGAGAAGTACGGCCACCCGCGCACCCCGCCCCCGCCCCCGCCGCCGCGCTGACCCGGCCCGGGACGCTGCGGGGCGCTGCGGGAATGCAGTGCGGCGCCGCCCCGGTCAGGGACGGCGCCGCACTCAGCAGGTCGGCGACGGGCGGGTCAGGCTCCGGCCTTCTCCGCCAGCTGCCGCTTGATCCGCACCAGCATCCCGGCCATGCCGTTCAGGCGCAGCGGGCTGACCACCTCGGCCAGGCCCAGCGCACCGGTGACGGACTCCGGGGTGTCGATCACCTCGCCCACGGTGCGGCCGTCGAGCGCCTCCGCGAGGATCGCGGCGAAGCCGCGCGTCGTCGGCGCCTCCGGCGGGGCGGAGAAGAACAGGTGCGCGGTCGCGTCACGACCCGTGCCCTCCACCTCCGTGACGAGGAAGATCGGCGACTGGCACTCGGGCACCGGCTCCAGCAGCTCGGGATGCTCGGCGTAGCGCTCCGGCAGCGCCGGCAGGCCCTGGGAGAACTCCAGCAGCAGCTGCAGGCGATCCCGCCCGGACAGGGCGTGGAAATCCTCCGCGATCTCGGCGAAGGCCTCGGGCAGGGCGGTGCTCTCGCTCATCGGGCGGGGACCTCGCCCGGCTCGGTGCCCTGCGCGATCGGCAGGCGCACGCCGTTGCCCCATTCGGTCCAGGAGCCGTCGTAGTTGCGCACGTTCTCGAAGCCCAGCAGATAGGTGAGCACGAACCAGGTGTGGGCCGAGCGCTCACCGATCCGGCAGTACACGATCGTCGGCTCGGCCGTGTCGAAGCCCAGCTCGTCCTGGTAGATCTCCTGCAGCTCGGCACGCGGCTTGAAGCGGCCGTCCGCCGCGGCGGCGCGGGCCCAGGGGACCGAGCGGGCGGTGGGGATGTGCCCGCCGCGGACGGTGCCCTCCTGCGGGTAGTCCGGCATGTGGGTGCGCTCGCCGGTGTACTCCTGCGGGGAGCGCACGTCGATCAGCGGTCCGCCGAGCACCTCGAGCACGTCCTCGCGGTAGGCGCGGATCGGGGCGTCCTCCCGCTGCACCACGGGATAGCCGGTGGTGGCGGAGGGCTTGCCCTCCTCGGAGGTGGTCATCTCGCGGCCCTCGGCCTCCCAGGCGGCGCGGCCGCCGTCGAGCAGGCGCACGTCCTGATGGCCGAACAGCTCGAACACCCACAGGGCGTACGCGGCCCACCAGTTCGACTTGTCGCCGTAGATCACCACGGTGGTCTCGCGGGTGATGCCGGAGGCGTCCATGAGCTTCGCGAAGCCCTCCCCGTCGACGTAGTCGCGGGTGACGGGATCGTTGAGGTCGAGGTGCCAGTCGATCTTCACCGCGCCGGGGATGTGGCCGGTCTCGTAGAGCAGCACGTCCTCATCGGATTCGACGACGACGAGATCCGCGGGACGACCGGCGGCGAGCTGATCGGCGAGCCACTGCGTGGTCACGAGCTTCTCGGGCCGGGCGTAGTCCTGCAGCGCAGGAGTCGGGTCAGCAGGAACGGTCATCAGTTCACCTTTCGACGGTCGATGGCACGCGGCGTGTACCCCCAGTCTGTCACCGAGCGCCGCGGGATGGCGCTCACCGTGGTCCGCCCCACCATTGCAGGACCCACCTCGTGCTCCCGGCGTGCCCTCACGGCCGCCACGGACCCGAGGCGCGCAGACGGCATGAGCGTCGTTCCGCTGCGGTGGGGCGCGGCGCCGGGGACGGGGTCCGAGCCCTCAGGAGGCGAAGGCGGCGAAGGAGGCGCGCCGCGCCTCCGGGCTCGCCTCCTCCGCGAGCAGCAGCTGCAGCAGCAGGCGCGCCTTCGCCGCGGGCAGCAGGCCCGCCATCACGGCACCGGCCTCGAGCAGGTCCACCTCCGAGCCGGGGTAGGCGTAGTGGTGGGTCGAGGTGCCGCCCGTCCCCGGCCGGGCCGCGACCACGACGGGCACGCCGGCGGCGAGCAGGCGGCGCAGGCGCGGCATCGCCGCGGGGGAGACGTGCCCCATCCCCACCCCGGCGACGACGAGGCCGCGCAGCTCCTCGGCCGGCAGATGGTCCAGCAGCGAGAGGTCCTCGTCGAGGCCGGCGGTCAGCACCGGCACCGCGGGCAGACGATCCGGCAGGGAGCCCGGGCAGCGGGCGGCGCGGGGCAGCGGGCGCTGCAGCAGGCGCAGATCATCCTGCGCGACGATCGCGAGCGGGCCCGACGGCACGGACGCGAAGGCGGAGACGGAGCGGGAGGAGGCCTTCGTGACCCGGTCCGCGAGGTGCGCGTGGCCGTCGAACACCACCAGCACGCCGAGCCCGCGGGCGGACGGCGCCGTCGCGGTGCGCACCGCATCGCGCAGGTTCGCGGGCCCGTCGGCACCCACGTCGCTCGCCGGGCGCATCGCCCCGGTCACCACCAGCGGCGCCTCCCGGTCCCAGCAGCGCTCGAGCACGAACGCGGTCTCCTCGAGGGTGTCGGTGCCGTGGGTGAGCACCACCCCGCTCGCACCCCCGTCGACCGCCGCGCGGGCCTGCTCGAGCACGGCCCGCAGATGGTGCGGGCGCACATCGGAGGAGGACACGTTCGCGAGCGGGACGGGCGTCAGCTCCACCTCGCCCGCGGCCGTGGCGAGCAGACGCTCGCCGGCGCCGTCGTCGGGCCGGGCCCCGGCCCCCGAGGCGTCCTGCGTCATGAAGATCGTCCCGCCCAGGGACAGCAGCGCGACCCGCGGGCTCACAGCAGGTCCGACTCCTCGTCGAGGTAGAAGGCGGCGGTGCGCACCGAGGCCTTGCGGGCCGGCTTCTTGTCCGCCCCGGCGGCGACGTGCGCCTCGAACCAGGCCTCCGCCGTCGCGCGCGTGAACTCCGCCCCCTCGGGGGAGCCGGCGAAGCGGCTCAGCCGCGGCAGGAGATCGGCGGAGGGATCCTCCAGGTGCAGAGCGAGGCCGTACAGCGCCGCGTCCCAGCCGCAGCCGGTGGCCGCCGGGCCGAAGGTCTGCCAGTGTGCGTCGGCCGGGACGGTGTGCCGCAGCTCGACGCGGCTCGCGGCGGGATCCGCGCCCTCGACGAGCAGCTCCATCTCGCTCGCGCCCTTGCCGAACTCCCAGGTCAGCAGCAGGCGGCGCGGCTCCTCGACCGCGAGGACCTCGCCGCGGGTCTCCATGTCCGGCAGCTCGTAGCGGCCGCCGGCGACCACCTCGCCGCTCGCGCGGCCGAACCACGATTCGAGGTGCGAGCCGATGGTCAGCGCGGACCACAGCTCCTCGGGATGGACGGGGAAGGTCTGGGCGAGGGAGACGACGTGCCCGCCCTCGGCGGGGAGGACGGTGCGGGTGACGTCGCTCAGCTGGCTGTGCGGGGTGGCGGTCATGGGGCTCCTTCGAAGCGCGGGGTCGGGACCCACTGTGTCAGGTGCGGCGCAGGCGCACGATGACCTCGGCGTGCGCGGTGTGCGGGAACATGTCGACGTAGCGCCCGGCGGTGATCTGCAGCGAGGGCATGGCCGCGAGGTCCGTGGCCAGGGTCGCCGGGTTGCAGCTCGAGTACAGCACGTCGGCCACGCCGGAGCGCTCGAGCCAGCCGGCGAGCTCGGGGCCCAGCCCGCGGCGGGGCGGGTTCACCACGGCGAGATCCGGCGGTCCCTTCGGCCCCGCGGCCTCCGTGGCCGCCCAGCGGGTGGCGTCGGCGGCGAGGAAGGTCGCGGAGCGGAGCCCGGCCGCCTCCGCCGCCTCGCGGGCCCCGTCGATGGCCTGGGGGGAGACTTCGACGCCGGTGACGCGGGCGCCGGGCACGGCGCGCGCGACGTGGAGCGCGAAGCCGCCGAGGCCGCAGTAGAGGTCCCATACGCGCGGTGCCCCCTCGGCGCCGGGCTGCGCGAGGATCTCACGGGCCCAGGCCGCCCCCTGCCGGTACAGCTGGGCGGCGACGGCGGTGTTGGTCTGGAGGAAGGACTGCGGGCGGGCGAACAGGGTGACGTCCCCGGTGCGCACCGGGATCGTGGCGGCGCCCGCGAGGTGGATCTCCTGCGCGCCCTCGACGGCGGTGGTGTGCGCGGGGTGGATGTTCGCGCTCACCGCGATGAGCGAGGGGTGCGCCGCGAGCAGCCGCGGCAGGTGCTCGCGGAGGCGGCCCAGCGCCCGCTCGCTGCGCAGCACCAGGCGCAGCAGATGCTGCCCGTCCGGTGACGCGGTGACCAGCACGTTCTTGATCTCCCCGCGGCGTCGGGCGACGTCGTAGGGCGGGACCTGGGCGCGGCGGATCAGGGCCTTCGCCCCCTCGAGCACCTCCTCGACCCCGGCGGGGTACAGGGGGCAGTCGCACAGGTCGGTGCCGGCGGCCTGACCGGGCAGCGTCAGCACCGGGGCGGCGGCGGTGCCTCCGACGGCCATCTTGCCGCGGGCGCGGAACCCGGCCTCGGGGCCGAGCAGCGGCGGCCCCCACCGGGTGCCGGGTGCGAGGAACGGAGCCAGCAGCGATTCGACCCGTTCCCGGCCCTCGGCGAGCTGCTGCGGGCGGGGGAGGTCCAGCAGCGTGCAGGACCTGCACGCGCCGGAGTCGAAGTGGTGGCACCGCACCCGAGGAGTCTACGAGCCGCGGCGGTGTCGCCGCGCTGAGCTCAGCGGCTCAGGAGAACCACTGCGTGGGCGGGCCCGCCATCAGCAGCAGCGAGAACACGATCACGAGCACCACGAGGGTGACCAGCGCGGCCGGGAGCGGCCGGCGCAGGGCGAGGGAGACGACCCGCTCGGGGGCGGTGCGGCCGGTCTCCTCGCGCAGCCGCCAGCTCTCGCCGAGCAGGCCGCGGCGATGGGCCGAGCGCTCGAAGGGGACGGTGAGGTACGGGATGATCGCCGAGCCGAGGCCCAGCAGCAGGTCCCGCGCCCGCCAGCGCTGATCGACCGCGACCAGCACGGTCACCACGACATAGGCGAGGAACACGAATCCGTGCAGCCCGCCGCCGATGCGCACCAGCACCTCGGTCACCTGCAGCACGTACTTCAGCAGCATCCCCGCCAGCAGCAGGGTCCAGGTGACGACCTCCGCCAGGGCGAGCACGCGGTAGAGACGAGAGGGGGTCGAGAACAGGCGCATGGCCCCATCCTGCCAGGGCCCGGCTCGGTGCCCGCTGGGTGCGGGGCCGACGAGCGGCAGAGCCGACATGAGCCACGGCCGAGGAGAGCCGGAGCCGACGAAAGACGGACACGCCGAGGGACGATCCGAGGTGGTCCCGTCCGGCCGATGGCCCTCACAGTGGGGGCATGAGAGCACACACGATCCCCGCAGAGCTCTTCCTGCTGCTGACCAACGACGCCGGCCGCCAGGACTCCACCCAGTACCGCCGCCAGGCGCTCGCCGCCGCCGCGGTCGCCGAGCTCGCCCTGCGCGAGCGGGTCGCGCTCGGCCAGGAGCGGACCCCGCGGCTGCGGGTGCTCGACACCGCACCCACCGGCCTGCCGGCGCTGGACCAGGCGCTCGTCGCGCTCACGCAGCTCGACGGCAAGACGGTCAAGGCCGTCATCGCCCACCGCTCGATGGACCTCACCGAGACGATCGGCGAGGTCTTCGTCGCCGAGGGCGCCGTGACCCGCAAGGACGGCTGGTTCCTCACCTCCTGGCCGGTCGCGGATTCCTCTCTCGAGCGGGCCCTGCGCGCCCGCCTGGCGGCCGCCGTCACCGATCCCGCGGTCGCGAGCCTGCAGGACGGCATCCTGCTCGAGCTGCTGCGCGCGCTGCGCATCGCCCACCGCATCCTCCGGGACGATCTGCCGGGCATCGGCCGCCGCGACCTGGATCGGCGGATCGAGGCGCTGGAGATCGACCACCCGGCGGCGACCGCAGTCCGGAAGATCATGGACGACATGACCGCGGCGATGATCGCGACCACCGCAGCGGCCGGCGCCGCCGGCGCCGCCGGCTGAGGAGCGCGCGCTGCGGGGCACCCGGCCGCGGGCCGCTCCTGCCGGGGCTCAGCGGCCGGCGCGCCGTGTGGTGCGGGCCGTGGCCTGCGCGGTCCACGGATCCTCGGGCCAGGGATGCTTGGGGTACCGGCCGCGCATCTCCTTGCGCACCTCCCGGTAGGGCCCGTCCCAGAACGAGCGCAGATCGTCGGTGACCGCGAGCGGCCGACGGGCCGGGGACAGCAGATGGAACAGCACCGGGACCCGGCCGCGCACCAGGCGCGGGGTCTCCGCGAGGCCGAACAGCTCCTGCAGCTTCACCGCCACCACGGGCCTGCCGTCCTCCGCCTCCGGGGCGGGGTAGTCGATCCGGGCGGTGTTCCCCGAGGGGACCGCGAGCCGCGGCGGCACCAGCTGGTCCAGCTCCGCCGCCTCCGGCCACGGCAGCAGCTGCCGCAGCCCGCCCAGCACGTCGATCCGGTCCAGGCGGGTGGTGCGGTGGGAGAGCTGCGGGGCCAGCCAGGTCCCGAGGCCCGCCAGCAGCGAGGCCTCGTCCATGGCGGGCCACGGCGCTCCCAGCTCCCGATGCACCAGCGCGAGCCGGGCACGCAGCGCCGTGGCCGCCTCATCCATCCCGAGCGCGTCCAGGCCCTTCTCCCGCACCCGGGTGAGGATCGCGGGCACCGCATCCTCCGCGCTCGCCGCCACCGGGGTGGAGGACAGCTCGATCGCCCCGAGCACGCGCCGCTTCCGGGCCCGCACCGTCGAGCCCTCGAGGGAGGCGGTGCGCTCCTCGCGCAGCAGCCCCTCGCCCGCGAGCAGGGCGTCCTGCTCGTCGAGCGGCGCCGCGGCCCGCACCACGGCGCCGGTGCCGTCGGCGGCACGGCCCTGGGCGCGCTGCACCTCCCAGACCGCGAGCCAGGGTGCGCCGAGCAGGCCGCTGCCCTCGGGCAGGGCGGCGCGGGTGCCGGAGGCCAGCAGATAGGAGCGGGAGCCCTCGCCGGTGCGGCGGGCGATCCGTTCGGGGCGGGCGAGGGCGAGCACGGCGCCGGCCTGCTCCGCCGCGGAGGGCGCGCTGATCGGTGCGGTGCTCGCTGCGGCGGGACGGCGAGAGGCGACGGCCTGCTGGGCGAGGGAGGTCAGGCGCTCGCGCTCGCGCCGCCAGCGGTCCGTGCCCGGGGCGCGCCCGGCACGCAGGTCCTGCAGCAGGCGGGGGAGGTCCGCGCCGGAGGGGCGGTGATCATCGGAGATCGCGGCGACCACCTCCGCGGCCAGGCGGGCGGCGTCCCGGCCGGGCAGCCGCTGCGCCCCATCGAGCAGGGCGCGAGCCTCCCGCACCCCGATCGGCAGGCGCGCCACCCGGGTGCCGCGGGGCGTCGGCCGCCCCTCGGCATCGACCAGGCCCAGCGCCTGCAGCGTCGCCTCGGCGGCCGTGATCTCGGCGGGAGGGGGCGGGGTGAGCAGGGGCAGGCCCTCCCCGCGGGGCGTGCCCCAGCAGGCCAGCCAGAGCGCGGCATCGGTGAGATCGGCGGCGGTGATCTGCGGCGGGGACTGCGCGGGCATCCCCGCGAGATCCGACTCGGCGTAGACCCGCACCGCGGCGCCCGGGCCCTGACGTGCCGCGCGGCCCGCCCGCTGCTCGGCCGCGGCGCGCGAGGCGCTGACGGTCACCAGCCCCGACATGTCCCGGCCCCGGTCCCGGCGCACCTCGCGGGACAGGCCTGCATCGACCACCAGGTGCACCCCCGGCACGGTGAGGGAGCTCTCCGCGAGGGCGGTGGAGACCACGATCCGCGGCGCCTCGCCGGGGCGCCGCCCGCCCGTGGCGCGGTCCTGCTGCGCGGCGGGCAGCCGCCCGTGCAGCGCGAGCACCTCCACCTCCTGCCCGACGAGCCCCTGCAGGCGGGCGACGACCTCGTCGACCTCCCGGGCTCCCGGCACGAACACCAGCGCATCGGTGTCCTGGGCGCGCTGGGCTCGGGCGGTGGTGCGGGCGAGATGGTCGAGGTACTCGCGGGTGATGCCGCGGGCGTCGAGCCGCGGCGCAGGGGAGGGGGCGTAGGAGACGGACAGCTCGTGCAGGGCGCTGGGCACCTCGACGATCGCGGCATCCTCCAGCACCGCGGCGACCGCGGCGGCGTCGAGCGTCGCGGACATCGCCCCGACCAGGAGGTCCTCCCGCAGCTGCCGGGCCTCGGCGAGCATGCCCAGCAGCAGATCCGTCTCCAGGGACCGCTCGTGCACCTCGTCGAGCACCACCGCCGCGACGCCGGGCAGCTCCGGATCGGCCAGCAGACGGCGCAGCAGCACGCCGGGGGTGAGCATCTCCAGGCGGGTGGAGCGACCCACCTGGCGCTGCCCGCGCACGGTGAAGCCGACCGGTCCGCCGAGCTCGCTGCCGTCGAGCTGGGCGAGGCGGCGGGCGGCGGCCCGCACGGCGACCCGGCGCGGCTGGGTGACCAGGGTGAGCCCCTCCGCCTGGTTCGCCACCAGCGGCGGCACGAGCGTGGTCTTGCCGGTGCCGGGCGGGGCGGTCACCACCATCGCGCCGGTGGCCGCGGCGGCCTCGAGCGCGCCACTGGCGGAGCCGACGGGCAGCCCCGCCCCGATGGCGGCGAGGTCGAAGCGGTGCGGCGAGGGCGGTGCGGAGGGCATCGCTCCATCATGCCGCGCCGCGCTCCGGTGCGAGTCCTGGCGACTGCGGTGAACGGCTGGCCGGCGGACGGCCGACGGGTGGTGGGCCGGAGGTCAGTCGATGAGGTCGAACTCGATCTGCTGGGAGTCCTCGCAGACGCTCGTGACGGAGATCGTCCACAGATCGACGGTCGCCGTCTCGCCGAGGGTGAGGCCCTCGATCGGCCGGGCGCTGCCGTCGCCGAGGGTGGCGGTGAGCTGGGCGTCCTCGCCCTCGATGCCGACCGCCTCGATGGTGAGCGACTCGCCGGCGCGCTCCGGCAGCTCGGGGCTCGCCGTGCCGCCGACGTCGACGAAGTACGCCCCCTCGCCCGAGCAGGGATCGGGCACCTCGAAGCCCTCGGGCGCGGGGGTGGCCGGGTAGGGGTCCTGCGGGACGCCTGCGGAGGAGCTGCCACCGGCGTCGGACGCCCCGCCGTCCTCGGAGGCGCCGCCGTCGGAGGCGGCCGGTGCGGAGGACTCCTCGGGCGCGGGATCCGACTCGCTGCATCCTGCCGCGAGCAGGGAGACGGCCAGCAGCGCCCCGGCGACGCGGGCGACGGCGGGGCGGACGGGGCGGGGACGAGCGCTCACGCGACTCCTCAGGACGAGGGGAGAGGGGACGGGCGTCACGCTAGCGGACCGGAGCGGCATGCCACCATCGGAGGTGACAGCGCGATCACCGCACGAGGGGGACCCATGGGCAAGGCCGACGCTCCGCGACCGACCCCGCGGGCTCTCGGCGGGAGCATCGACCCCGCGCGCCGGGTCCGTCCCGTCGACTGGAGCGCGACCGGGCGGCCGGCCACCGGTGCGGAGGCCGTGGCGCCGCAGGGGACGGCCCGGGGCGAACCGTCGTCCTCGTCGGCCCCGTCGGCCCCGTCGGCCCCGTCGACCCCGTCGGGTCGGCTGCCCCCGTCGCGCTCGTCGAGACCGTCGGCCCCGCGGCCGCGCCGTCGGCCCCGCACCGTCGAGCTGCCCCGCTCCCTCCCCGCCCCGCCGGCCGAGGCGGTCCACACGCTCAGCGCCGAGGACCCGCGCCCGCTGCCGCGTCCGCTGCAGATCGAGGACGCCCAGATCCGCAGCGTCGGAGTGCAGGGGCTGCCCGCCGAGCGGATCGTGCAGACCGTCGCCGACCCGCAGGACGCCTGGACCGCGGATGCCGGCGCGAGCGACCACTTCCTGCGCGAGGAGGTGGTGGTGCAGGTGCGACGAGCGGACAACGCCGTGATCGGCCTGTTCTCGGCCCGGTACGCGCTGTCGGTGCGGCCGGAGGAGTACGAGCCGGCGCTCGACATCGCCGAGCAGGCTGCCGGGCCGAGCGCCCGCGGCGGGCAGGGGACGCGCCACCCCACCTCGCGGCGCGAGCTGCTGCGCCGCATGGAGGCCGCAGGATTCGTGGTCACCCCCGGTGCCACGCACGGCCGGGTCTCCCACCCCGACCATCCCGGCCTCGTGCTGCCCTTCGCCTCGACGCCCTCCGATCGGCGCTTCACCCGCCACGCCGTCACCCAGATCCGCCGCGTGTTCGGCATCGACCTGCGGCGCTGAGCACGGCTCAGGAGCTTGCGGGATCCCGCCCGCTCTCCTGCGCGCGCAGGATGCTGTACGAGGCGTGCCCGAGCGAGCGCAGGAGGCGCAGCAGCCGGTCGAAGGCGAGGGCGCCGGAGACCGCCCGCCTCACCTGCACGTCGTCGCTGACCTCCGGGGCGGGGCCCGCGCCGGAGGAGGTGTCGGTGAGCTCGCCGATCGAGGCGACGTCGGCCCGGGCGATCTGCGCCATCGGTGCGGCGTAGCGGCGCAGCGTCTCCCCGTCGGTGGGCATGCCCTGCTCTTCGAGCGTGTGCAGCAGCTCGTCCAGCGCCCGGCGCGGGGCGGAGTCGACGTCCGGCCAGCCCAGCTCCGCCAGCAGCGGTGCGATCTGCGGATGTTCCGCGCCGCGCCCCGCCCGCTCGCCGTCCAGCTCGGGGATGCCCAGTGCGATCAGCTGCGCCGTGGCCAGCGCGGTGAGCAGCGGCTGCTCCGGGTCGTCGAGGATCGCGGTGAGCTCGGCGATGCGCGCGATCGGCGCGCCCGCCACCTCGCGCAGCACCCGGATCAGCGCCAGCCGCGCGATGGGCCTGTCCGTACTCCTGCCGCGTGGCGGTCACCCGCCGGCCAGGGGGCAGCAGAGCCTCGCGCCGGTAGTACTTGATCGACGCGGCCGAGACGCCGCTCGCCTCCGACAGCTCCGCCAGCAGCATCGCGGCCTCCTCGGATAGTGCCGCGACCAGTGACTATCTTGATGGCGCGGGCTGGATAGCGACACTATCGTGCCGTGCATGGAGACCATCCCGCCGGTGATCGTCGTGCATGCCCTCGCGGCCGGCTACGTGCTGCTGCTGGGGCCGCTGCAGATCCTGCGCCGCCGCCGGGATCTCGCGCACCGGCTGCTCGGCATCACGTGGGTGGCGGCGATGCTCGCGGTGTGCGTCTCGAGCTTCTGGATCCGGCCCGACGGGTTCTCGTGGCTGCACGGGCTGTCCACCTGGACGCTGGTGTGCATGGTGGTGGCGATCGGTGCGATCCGTGCGGGCCACGTGGCCCTGCACCGCGGATTCATGATCGGCTCCTACCTGGGCACGCTCGCGGCCTTCGCCTTCGCCGCCTTCGTGCCGACGGGGCTGATCCCGCAGCTGCTGCGCAGCGAGCCGCTGGTCATGACGGCCACGGCGCTGGGCGTGGCCGGAGTGGTGCTCGTGGCGCATCTCGTCGCCGTGCGGGCCGCTGCGCGCCGCCCGGCGCCGAGCCTCCGCCGCGCGGGCTCCTGAACGGGCCGTGGATCCCGAGGGGCGCCGGTTCCTGAGCGGGCGGGGCCGAGCAGGAAGAGGCAGAACAGAAAAGTGCCCCGGCCCGTCCCCACGGGCCGGGGCCATCCCTTTCCCCCGCGTCCCGGAACTGCGGATCCCGCCTCCTCCTCAGTCAGCGGGGATCCTCCGGTGACGCGTTGGATCCAGTAGACAACGCCTCCCGGGAAGACCGCTGGGGCGAGGCTGGTCTTTCGCTGGACGCGCCGTGCTCCACCGCCTGGAGACGGTGCTGACCAGGGCGGAAAGAAGGGGTGACCGAATGGTCGCCCGGCGCGCGGAGACGCCCACCGGCACGCCGTCGAAAAGCCGGAAGATGTGAGATCTGGGCCGCTTCCGCTCTACCCTGGGGCCGGGAGGACCACCTGGCCCTCCTCTTTTGTACGGCGACATCCACGTCCACGGACCATCCCGAGGAGTCGAGAACCTTGCTGACCAGACTGCACGACGCGCTCCGATTGCGCACCTCACCGGTGATCTTCTTCGGCTCGGCGGCGGTCATCATCGCCTTCGTGGTCGGGACGATCGCCTTCACCGATCCGCTGAACCGGGCCACCACCGCGGCCTCGGACTGGCTGCTGACGAACCTGGGCTGGTTCTACATCCTCGGCGTCACCGTGTTCCTCGCCTTCCTGCTCGTCATCGCGGTGGGCCGGTTCGGGCGCGTGAAGCTGGGCCCGGACGAGGAGCCGCCCGAGCACTCCGGCGGCGCCTGGTTCGCGATGCTGTTCGCGGCCGGTATCGGCTCGATCCTCATGTTCTGGGGCGTCGCCGAGCCGATCAGCCACTTCGGCGACCCGCCGCGCGGGGCCGAGCTCGGCTTCGAGGGCGGCACCTGGGACGCCGCGCGCGACGCCATGAACTTCACCTACTACCACTTCACGCTGCACACCTGGACGATCTTCACGCTCCCGGCCCTGTGCTTCGCGTACTTCATCCACAAGCGCAACCTGCCGCCGCGCGTCAGCTCGATCTTCCAGCCGATCCTCGGCGAGGGGATCCACGGCCCGATCGGCAAGTTCATCGACATCGTCGCGATCATCGGCACCATCTTCGGCATCGCGGTCTCCGTGGGCCTGGGCACGCTGCAGATCAACGGCGGGCTGAACCAGCTGTTCGGGGTGCCGGAGACCGCTGGATGGAATCTCATCATCATCGGCGTGGTGTGCGGGCTCGCCCTGATCTCGGTCTCGCTCGGCCTGGACAAGGGCATCAAGGTGCTCTCCAACCTCAACATCATCACGGCCGTGTTGCTGCTGCTGTTCGTGCTGGTGGCTGGCGGGTCCACGCTGTTCGTGCTCAAGGGGACCCTGGAATCCTTCGGCAGCTACCTGGTGAACCTGCCCGAGCTCGCGCTGTGGAACGACACCATGTCGAACTCCGGCTGGCAGAACACCTGGACCGTCTTCTACTGGGCCTGGACGATCACCTGGTCGCCCTTCGTGGGCATCTTCATCGCCCGCATCTCCCGCGGCCGCACCATCCGCCAGTTCGTCTCCGGCGTGCTCGCGGTGCCCGCGGGCTTCTCGGTGATCTGGTTCGGCGTCTTCGGCTACGCGAGCTTCGACATCGAGCTCAACGGCGACGGCGGCCTGGTGGACCGGGTGGTCGGCGACGGGGACATCCCCGGGGCGCTGTTCGCGTTCCTGGACCACTACCCGCTCGCGTTCCCCGTCTCGGTGATCGCGATCATCCTGGTGATCATCTTCTTCGTCACCTCGGTGGACTCCGCCGCCCTGGTCACGGACTCGATGGCCAACGGCCATGAGGACTTCAACCCGCTGGGTCAGCGCATCTTCTGGGGCGTGTCGATCGCCATGGTCACCGCCGCCCTGCTGGTGTTCTCCGGCGAGGACGGGCTCACCGCCCTGCAGTCCACGATCATCCTGGTGGGCCTGCCGTTCTTCATCATGGGCTGGTTCCAGATGTACGCGCTGCTGCGCGCGCTGAAGGAGGACGCCGGCGAGCTGCCCCAGATGCGCACCCGCGAATGGGCGCAGGTGCTGCCGCCGGAGGAGTACGAGCGCCGCGAGGAGGACGAGGAGTTCGACACCGACGACTACGTCGTCGAGCCGACGTTCACCACCGAGGTGCCCGTGATGACCGATCCCTACGAGGAGATCAAGGAGGTCTCCGAGGAGGAAGCGGAAGCCGGGCACGGGACGCTGCCCTCGCGCACCGGGAGCCACCGGGCGGATCTGCCGGAGGGCGGACGCCCGCAGTCGCGCTGAGCCGCGACGGCGCGCATGACCACGGGCCGGCGCCCGTGCACGGACGAAGGGCCGACGCCCGCGAGCAGCGGGGCGTCGGCCCTTCGTGGTCCCGGGCGGGGCGCCGGCCCGGCATGGTGCCGGTGGCGCGCCCGGCGGACGGCTCAGGCGGGATCGGCCGGGTGCCGGTCGGCGCTGCGGCGGTAGTACATCGCCAGCATCGCGCCGGAGAGGTTGTGCCAGATCGAGAAGATTGCGGCCGGCAGCGCGGCGGCGGGGCTGAAGGCGCTCGCGGCGAGCGTGGCGGCCAGGCCCGAGTTCTGCATGCCCACCTCGACGGAGGTGGTGCGGGCGGCCCGCTCCCCCTGGCGCAGCAGGCGGGCGGCCCAGTAGCCCAGCAGGTAGCCCAGGCCGTTGTGCAGCACGACGGCCAGCAGCACGATGGCGCCGGCGGAGACGATCGCCTCGGTGGAGCCGCTGACCACGGCGATCACCACGAGCGAGATGCCGGCGACGCTCACCCACGGCAGGGCGGGCAGGATCCGGTCGACGAGCCGCCCGGCGATCAGCCGCACCACGAGACCGCCGAGCACGGGGATCAGCACCATCTGCACGATCGACAGGGCCATCGAGCCCGCATCCACGGGCAGGTACGAACCGGCCAGCCACAGGGTGAGCATCGGGGTGAACAGCGGGGCCAGCAGGGTGGAGATCGAGGTCATCGTCACCGACAGGGCCGTATCCGCCTTGGCCAGGTAGGCGATGACGTTCGAGCTCGTGCCGCCGGGCGCGCAGCCGACGAGGATGACGCCGACGGCGAGCTCGGGCGGCAGCTGCAGCAGCAGGGCGATGCCGAGCCCCACCAGCGGCATGATCACGTACTGGGAGACCACGCCGATCAGCACCGGCAGCGGACGCTTCGCGACCAGGGCGAAGTCCGGGATCGTGAGGGTCAGGCCCATCGCGAACATGATCACGCCGAGGTAGATGCTGGTGTGCGCGGCGAGGGCCTGGCCGACGCTCGGCACGAAGAAGCCGAACGCCGCGGCGGCGAGGATCAGCGCCGGGAAGACGGTCACCGCGAGGCGCGCGGAGCGGTCCTCGGCGGTGCGGGCCGGCCGCGCGGAGGCGGCGCCGGCCCGGTGGGTGGGGGCAGGGGGAGGGGTGCTCATGCGGGGCACTGTACTGCCCTATGAGACGTCATCCCAAGATGTGGACGCCAGGTGGTCGTTCCTGTGGCACCCCGCCGGTGTCGTCCCCGCGCGCATCGACCCTGCCCGTGGCGACCCTGCCCGCGTCGACCTTGTCCGTGGCGAGCCTGCCTGCATCGACGCTGCCTGCATCGACCCTGCGCGTGGCGGCTCCGCTCAGCTCCGCTGGCGGGCCGGGACCGGCCAGGCATGGACCGGCTCGCCGGTGTCCACCGCGGCCCGGTACAGGCGGGTCATCTCCGCGAGAGCCTCGGGCCGGGAGGCGCCGCGCAGCTCGAGAGAGGTCACCGTGTCGATCTGCCAGCGCGCCCCGTTGCGGCCGGTGCGGGCCCGCTCGGCGAGGATCCCGCCGTAGTGCTCGGCCACGGCCGGTTCGGCGCCGAGCTCCCGCAGGCCCTCCATGGCCTGGGGGATCAGCTGCTCGAGGAGCAGATCGGCGACCCGCACCCGGCCCACGCGCGGCCAGCGCACCCGCGCCTCCAGGCCCCAGCGCGCGCACTGCTGGAAGGCCTCGGCCGCCTGCTCGAAGCTCATCCGCGACCACAGCGGCCGGCGCTCATGGACCAGCGAGTGGAGGATCCCGTAGAAGAACGCGGCGTTGGCGGCCATGTCCGCGGGCGTCGGCCCGGCCGGCAGCAGGCGGTTCTCGAGCCGCAGGTGCGGCACGTCGATGCCGGGATCGTAGATGGGGCGGTTCCAGCGCCACACGGTGCCGTTGTGGAGCATCAGCTCATGCAGCCGGGGCGCGGAGCCCTCCGTGAGCAGCGGCTCCTCGGCCATCTCTCGCGACTCGGGGATCAGCGCCGGGAACAGCCGCACGTTCTCCTCGAAGAGGTCGAACATCGAGGTGATCCAGCGTTCGCCGAACCACACCCGCGGCCGCACTCCCTGGGTCGCGTACTCGGGCGGCCGGGTGTCCAGGGCCTGCACGAAGGTCGGGATGCGGGTCTCGTGCCACAGCCGCTTGCCGAGCAGGAACGGAGAGTTCGCCGCGAGCGCCACCTGCGGCCCGGCGATCGCCTGCGCCGCATTCCAGGAGGCGGCGAACTGCTCGGGCGGGACCTGCAGATGCAGCTGCATCGAGGTGCAGGCGGATTCCGGGGCGATCGAGTCGAAGGTGAGGTCCAGTCCCCGGCCCTTCCCCTCTCCCTCGATGCTGAGGTAGATCTCCTCGCCGCGCGCCTCGAGCACCGTCGTCTCGAGCGCCTCGTAGCGGGCGCCGGGGGCGCGCCACTCGTCGTCCGCGAACAGCTCCTCGGAGATGGTGGGCAGGTGGCCGATGGGCACCACCCGGGCCCCGCGGGCGCGGGCGGCCGCATCGGCGTGGTCGATCTTCTCGGTCAGCTCCTGTTCGAGCTCGCGCAGCCCGGTGCCCTGCGGGCGGGTGACCGGCAGGTTGACCTCGAGGTTGTAGCGGCCGATCTCATGGACGTACTGCTCGTCGTCCAGATCTTCCAGCAGCAGGTCCGCCAGCAGCGCCGGGGCCATCGTGTCGGTGCGAGCGAGGTTCATCTCGAGCTCGACGCCCACCGTGCCCTCGTCCACGAACTCGGCGGTGTCCAGGAAGGTCTCGAACAGATCGAGGTTCCGGCGCAGGACGCGCCGATACCGTGTGCGCTGCGAGCGGGTGTACTCGGTGCTGCCGATCTCGCGTCCCATGGCGGTCCTCCGGGCGATGGCGGGATGAGGTGCGCTCATCCAAGCACGCCCGCCCCCTGCGCGGGCCGCCGCGCCGCCGGTCGGAACGGGCGGTCGGCGTGCCGCCGCAGCCCGCGCCGGGAGGAGGGTGGCGCAAGCCGTTCGACCGTTGCTCCGCGGTCACGACAGGAATACCGTGGAGGGACCATCCGCTCGGCGAAGGAGCCAGTGATGTCGCAGCTCGCATCTCGTTACGACCACGTGATCATCGGAGGCGGCGTCGCCGCGGATGCCGCGGCCCGCGCGCTCCGGGCCGCCGCGCCGGAGGCCTCGATCGCGATCCTCTCGGCAGATCCGCACAGCCCCGTCTACCGTCCCGCGCTGTCCAAGGATCTCTGGCACGGCGAGAGCGCCGACCCCGACAGCCAGGACCTGCGCACCGCCGAGGACACCGGCGCCGAGCTGTTCACCGGCATCCTCGTCACCGAGCTGGGGCCGCGCTCGCACAGCGTGGTCACCGCCCGCGGGGAGGTCATCCACTACGGCACGGCGCTGCTGGCCATGGGCTCCTCCGCCCGTCGGTTCCCCGGCGTCCACGACGCGCGCGTCGCCACGCTGCGCACCGTCGGCGACTACCGCCACCTGCGCGCCCTCGCCCAGGAGGGTGCCCGGATCGTGGTGGTGGGCGGCGGATACATCGGCAGCGAGGTCGCCGCGGCCCTGACCCGCACCGGCGCCGAGGTGACGCTCGCCCATCCCGGCCGGCAGCTGCTGGGGCACATGTTCCCCTCCTCGCTCACCGCCCACATCGAGCAGGTCTACACCGCTCACGGCGTCACCCTGGTGCCCGGGTTCCGCCTGTCCCGCCTCGACGCCGGCGAGGAGCTGGTGCTGCACCCCGAGGCGGGCGAGGCGCTGCAGGCCGATGCCGTGCTGCTCGGCCTCGGCGCGGAGCTGAACACGAACCTGGCACGGCATGCCGGGCTCGATGTCGAGGGCGACGCCGTGCTGGTGGATCCCTTCCTGCGCACCAGCGCGCCCGACGTCTATGCCGCCGGGGACATCGCCCTGTTCGACGATCCGCTGCTGGGCCTGCGGCATGTCGAGCACGTCGACCACGCCGAGGCCTCCGGCGCCGTCGCCGGGAGGAACATGGCCGGCGCCGAGGAGACCTACGAGCACACGCCCCTGTTCTTCTCCGACCTCTTCGACGACGGCTACGAGGCGGTGGGACGGCTGGACTCCTCGCTGGAGATGCGGGAGGTGTGGAACGCGGAGCGCACCGCCGCGGTCGTCCACTACCTCGACGCCGGCGCGGTCGAGGGCGTCCTGCTGTGGAACACCTGGGACGCGGTGGACCGCGCCCGCGAGGTCATCGCCGCCTCCCAGGCCGGCTCCCTCGGCGTCGAGGAGCTCGACGGGCAGATCGCGCCCGGCTGAGCCCGGGGAGTTCGAGTCACCGATCACGTGACCCCGCTCACAGCGGGGCGGCACCGCGTGCCCTTCTGGTCACCGTGAGACTAATCTCCACGTCACCAGTAAAGGTCAACGCGACTTTAACAGGAGGTGCTGTCGGTGGACGCTCCGATCACCGTGGCCGTCTCGACGGTCATCTTCGCGCTGCGCCCGCATCCCACCACCCGTCGGCCGGCCCTGTGGATCCCGCTGGTGCGCCGCATCCGCGAGCCCCATCGGGGGCGGTGGGCGCTGCCCGGAGGACCCCTGGCCGCTGAGGAGGGCCTGGCCGCCTCGGCCGCCCGGAACCTGCGCGAGACCACGCGGCTCACCCCGCAGTACCTCGAGCAGCTCTACGCCTTCGGCGGCCCGGACCGGGCGCCGGAGACCGCCGAGCGCATCGTCTCGGTCGTCTACTGGGCGATGGTGCGCCCCGAGGAGGCCGATGCCGGCGCCGCCGGCGTCAACGTGCAGTGGTTCGTCGCCGACGAGCTGCCCGAGCTGGCCTTCGACCACTCCCTGATCGTCGAGTACGCCCTGTGGCGCCTGCGCAACAAGGTCGAGTACTCCCGCATCGCCGCCGCCTTCCTCGGGGAGACCTTCACCCTCGCCGAGCTGCGCCGGGTCCACGAGGCCGTGCTGCAGCGCACCCTCGACCCCGCCAACTTCCGCCGCCAGATGGAGGCCTCGGGACGACTGGTCGCCACCGACGCCTTCCGCACCGGCGGACGCCATCGACCGGCCCGGCTCTACCGCCACGACCGGTCCATCCATCTCGCCGACAACGGCCCCCTCACGGGCCAGTGACCCCACCACCCACCGGAGAGCACACCATGACCACCACCGCCTCGGTCGACCTCACCATCCGCGACATCTCGGCCGGTGCCGCCACCGGCAGCACCTGCTCCACCGAGCTGCTCGACGCCCCCTGGGACGTCGACGCCCGCGACCCCGGCTACGGCCCGGGCGCCTCGATGGCCGACGCGGCCCCCGCCGCCGCCCCGCGCCAGGGCGAGATCCCGCAGGAGTACCGCGAGGCGAGCGCCGAGGAGCTGGACCGCCGGATCCGGGCGGCGAAGGCCGAGCTCGGCGACCGCGCCGTGGTGCTCGGGCACTTCTACCAGCGCGATGAGGTGGTCCAGTACGCCGACTACGTGGGCGACTCCTTCCAGCTGGCCACCGCCGCGAAGGCCCACACCGAGGCGGAGGCGATCATCTTCTGCGGCGTGCACTTCATGGCCGAGACCGCCGATCTCCTCTCCGCCCCCGAGCAGGCCGTGATCCTCCCCAACCTCGCCGCCGGCTGCTCGATGGCGGACATGGCCGACATCGACCAGGTCGAGGAGTGCTGGGAGCAGCTGATGGAGGTCTACGGCGGGGAGGAGCCGGACGCCGACGGCCTGCTGCCGGTCATCCCCGTCACCTACATGAACTCCTCGGCCGCGATCAAGGGCTTCGTGGGCCGCCACGGCGGGATCGTGTGCACCTCCTCGAACGCCTCCGCCGTGCTCGAGTGGGCCTTCGCCCGCGGCCGCCGCGTGCTCTTCTTCCCCGATCAGCACCTGGGGCGCAACACCGCCAAGGCCATGGGCATCCCGCTCGAGCAGATGCCGATGTGGAACCCCCGCCAGGCGCTGGGCGGCAACGACGCCCAGACCCTGCACGACGCGAAGGTGGTGCTGTGGCACGGCTTCTGCTCCGTGCACAAGCGCTTCACCACCGCGCAGATCGAGAAGGCCCGCGCCGAGCACCCCGGCGTGCGCGTGATCGTCCACCCGGAGTGCCCGATGCCCGTGGTCGACGCGGCCGACGAATCCGGCTCCACCGACTACATCCGCCGCGCGATCGAGGGCGCCTCCGAGCCCACCGCCTTCGCGATCGGCACCGAGATCAACCTCGTCCAGCGCCTGGCCGCGCAGCACCCCCAGCACACGATCTTCTGCCTGGACCCGGTGGTGTGCCCCTGCTCGACCATGTACCGCATCCACCCCGGCTACCTCGCCTGGGTGCTCGAGTCGCTGCTGGAGGGCGAGATCCTCAACCGCATCACGGTGGGCCCCGACGTCGCCGAACCCGCCCGCACGGCGCTCGAGCGCATGCTCGCGGTGCGGCCCGCGGCCCGTCCCGTCCCGGAGCGCTGAGCATGGCGGGACAGCCCGCCCCGCTGCGCACCGAGGTGCTCGTGGTCGGCTCCGGCATCGCGGGGCTCACCGCGGCCCTGACCGCCGCCGAGCGCAGCGACGTGCTGCTGGTGACCAAGGGCGAGCTCGCCGAGGGCGCCACGTGCCGCGCCCAGGGCGGCATTGCCGGGGCCGTCGGCCCCGGGGACAGCCCCGCCGCGCACGCCCGCGACACCCTCGCCGCCGGTGCCGGCCTCGGCGACGCGGAGGCCGTGCAGGTGCTGTGCGCGCAGGGCCCTGCGGCGATCGCTGAGCTCCTCGCCCGCGGAGTGGTCTTCGACCGCGCCGAGGACGGCTCCTGCGCGCTCGGCCTCGAGGGTGCCCACGACCGGCCCCGGATCCTCCACGCCGGCGGCGACGCGACCGGCCGCGCGATCGAGCACGCCCTGATCCGCGCCGCCCGCGCCCGGGCGGCCGAGGGAGCGCGCGGCGGGCTCACCCTGCTCGAGGACACCGCCCTGGTGGACCTGCAGGTCGCGCAGGGCCAGGTGGTCGGCGCCGAGCTGCTCGCGGCCGACGGCTCCCGCGTCCGGGTGCGGGCGCGCTCCACCGTGCTCGCCACCGGCGGTGCGGGGCAGCTCTTCGCCCACACCACGAACCCCGCCGTGGCCACCGGGGACGGGCTCGCCGCGGCCTGGCGGGCCGGCGCCGCGCTCGAGGACCTCGAGTTCTTCCAGTTCCATCCCACCGCGCTCGCCGTAGAGGGACCGCACGCCTCGTTCCTCGTCTCCGAGGCGGTGCGGGGCGAGGGGGCGCTGCTGCGCGATGCGCAGGGGCGGCGCTTCCTGCCCGCGCTCGACCCCCGCGGCGAGCTCGCCCCGCGAGACGTCGTCGCCCGCGCGATCGCCCACGTCATGGCCGCACAGGGCGGCAGGCCCGTGCTGCTGGACGCCACCGCGATCGGTGCCGAGCGCCTGCGCCGCCGCTTCCCCACGATCGACGCGGCCGTGCGCGCGGCCGGGATCGACTGGGGCCGGGAGCCGGTGCCCGTCACCCCGGCCGCCCACTACTGGATGGGCGGCATCCGCACCGACCTCGACGGCCGCACCACCCTGCCGGGCCTCCACGCGGCCGGCGAATGCGCCCGCACCGGGGTGCACGGCGCGAACCGCCTGGCCTCGAACTCCCTGCTCGAGGGGGCCGTGTTCGGCGCCCGCGCCGGCGCCGCGGCCGCCACGTCGACACCCGCGGACCATGGCTCCCCGGCCGCAGGACCGACGGGCGCGGGGGAGGAGCTGCCGCCCCGCACCGCGACCGGCCGCGCCTGGTCCCGCACCGAGCTCCAGGAGCTGCTGTGGTCCCACGCCGGCCTGCTGCGCTCCGGGACCGCGCTCGAGGAGGCCGCGGCCGAGCTCGCCACCTGGCGCGCCCCGGATCCCGCCGCGCACATCACGGCGCGCGAGCTCGAGGACCGCAACCTCCTCGACCTCGCCCGCCTGCTCCTCGCCCACGCCCTGGCCCGCCCCGGATCCGTCGGCGCCCACCACCGGCTCGACGACCCCGGCACCACGGCCGCGCCCCATCCCGTTCCATCCCTCGACCTCACCCCGGAGGCCCCCGCATGCTGACCCGTGCCCAGATCGACCCCGTCGTCACCGCCGCCCTCGCGGAGGACGCCCCCTGGGGCGACCTCACCGGCGAGGTGTTCCTGCCCGCCGGCGCCACCGCCACCGCCCAGCTCACCGCCCGCGAGGACGGGGTGCTGGCCGGGATCGACGTGGTCGCCGCCGCGTTCCGCCTCACCGACCCGGCGACGGAGCTCACCGCCCACCGCGCCGACGGGGACCGCTTCACCACGGGGGAGGTGCTGGCCACCGTGACCGGCCCCGCCCGGGCCGTGCTCCAGGCCGAGCGGATCGCGCTGAACCTCGTGCAGCGGATGTCCGGGATCGCCACCGCCACCCGGGCCATGGTCGACGCCGTCGAGGGCACGGGCGCGCGCATCACCGACACCCGCAAGACCACCCCGGGCCTGCGCGCCCTCGAACGGCACGCGGTGCGCTGCGGCGGGGGCGTGAACCACCGCTTCTCCCTCTCCGACGCCGTGATGGCCAAGGACAACCATCTCGCCGTGCTCGCCCAGCAGGGCGTGGACCTCACCGAGGCGATCCGCCGGGCCCGCGCCCGGCTCGGCCACACCACCCGGCTCGAGGTGGAGGTGGACCGCCTCGACCAGATCGAGCCCGTGCTCGCCGGCGGCGTCGACATCCTCATGCTCGACAACTTCTCGCTCGCCGACCTCGCGGCCGGGGTGCGGCAGGTCGCCGGGCGCGCGATCGTCGAGGCCAGCGGCACCGTCACCCTCGGCACCGTCGGGGACATCGCCCGCACCGGCGTGGACGTCATCTCCTCCGGCGCCCTCACCCACAGCGCCCGCCACCTCGACCTGGGCCTGGACATGACCGTCGCCGCGGGTGCTGACGGCGCCGCGCGTGCTGACAGCGCTGCAGGCGCTGCCGGCACCGTCGAGGCCGCAGGCGCCTGAGGAGGACGCGATGCTCTACCTCGACACCGCCGCCACCGCGCCCGTGCGCCGCGAGGCCCTCGAAGCGGCCTGGCCCTACCTCACCGGCACCTTCGGCAACCCCTCCAGCCACCACGCGGTGGGGGAGGCGGCCGCCGCGGGCCTCGAGGACGCCCGCCGTCGGGCCGCCGCCGTGCTCGGGATGCGCCGCAGCGACATCGTGTTCACCGCCGGCGGCACCGAGGCCGCGAACCTCGCCCTGAAGGGGCTGGCCCTGGCCTCCCCGCGCGGCAAGCACCTGGTCACCGCCGGCACCGAGCACGAGGCGGTGCTCGAGAGCATCGCCTTCCTCGAGCGGGTGCACGGCTTCGAGGTCTCCTTCGTCCAGCCCGCCGCGGACGGGACGGTCACCCCGGAGGCGCTGCGAGCGGTGCTGCGCGAGGACACGACCCTGGTCAGCCTGGCGCTCGCGAACAACGAGATCGGCACGATCCTCGACATCCGCGCGCTCGCGGAGACGGCCCACGAGGTGGGGGCGCTGCTGCACACCGACGCGGTCCAGGCCGCCGGATGGCTGGACCTGCGCGGCCTCGGCGCGGACGCCCTGACGCTCTCCGGCCACAAGCTCGGCGCCCCCAAGGGCATCGGCCTGGCGGCGATCCGGGGCCGGCTGCCGCTCGAGCCGCTGATCCACGGCGGCGGGCAGGAGAACGCCCGCCGCTCCGGCACCGAGAACGTGGCCTTCGCGGTCGCGCTCGCGGTCGCCCTCGAGCTGGCCGAGGCCGAGCGGGAGCAGAAGGCCGCCCACCTGGTGCCGCTGCGGGACCGTCTGCTCGAGGCAGTGCTCGCCGCGCGCCCCGATGCGCTGCTGACCGGCGCGGATCCGCGCCACGGCGGGCACCGCCTGCCCGGCCACGCCTCGTTCTGCCTGCCCGGGCGCAGCGGCGAATCGATCCTGCTGGACCTCGCCGAGCGGGGCGTGATCGCCTCGAGCGGCTCGGCCTGCGCCGCCGGCAGCGACGAACCCTCGCACGTGCTCACCGCCCTCGGCATCCCCCGCGAAGTCGCCCAGACGGCGGTGCGCTGCACCCTGCCCGCCGAGCTCACCGCCGCACAGGCCGAGGCCGTGGCGGCCGCGCTCACGGAGGTGCTCGCCCCCGCACCGGCCCTCTGACCCGCGCCGCCTGCCCGGGCCGGCGGCCGTGACAGACTGGGCGCGTGAGCACGCCGATGAACAACTCCCTGCCCTGGCCCACCGCGGCCGAGGTGCTGCCGCTGGCCACCGTGCGCCCGGTGCTGGACCGCCTCAGCTCGCTCGTGAACACCCATGAGCAGGATGCCTCCCTGATCCTCGGTCTCGCCGTCACCGAGGAGGAGGTCGCCGCCGATCCGCCGCCCGCCCTCGAGCAGCTCGGCGACGAGCTCGGCGGGATCCAGGTGCGCGGGCAGACGATGCTGACCCTCCAGATCGAGGACCGCACGGATGTGGGGCCCTACACGCTGCTCGGCGACGCGACCACCTTCTACCCGCTGTACGAGACCCCGGATTCCGCCGTGGTGCTCGCCCTGGACGAGGACGGCGCACCCGGCGCCGTGTACGGCATCGGCGAGGATCTCGCGCTGCGGCTGGCCGCGCCCGATCTGCCCGCCTACCTCGACCGCTTCGCCGGCGCCCTCGAGGCGACGCTCTCCGCGCTCGCCGCCCGCGGCCCGGCTGCCGAGGACGTCGAGGACGCCCGCACCGAGGCCGCGGAGCAGCTCATGGACCGATACCTCTTCACCGAGCTGCTCGGCATGGACGAGGAGGCGGAGGAGACCGACGTGCCGCTGCAGGACCCGGCCGCCTCCGGCCTCGCCGACCTGCCCGCCGGCACCCTCGCCGTCGCCGATCTGCGCACCGCACCCCTCGGCGCCCGCGTGGACCTCATGGAGGTCGACGTGCCCGGCGACCCGCTCGAGATGCACCTCGCCTGGCGCGAGCACGGCCTCGTGATCGCCCTGCTGGGCGGCTGACCCCGACCCTGCGCCGCCGCATCTCCCTGGCGGCGGCCCGCACCTGCGCGGTCGCGCAGGGACCACCGCCGTCGGCCGCGCGTCGGGGCAGGTCAGCGCATGGGGAGTCCTCCCCATGGTGAGCCGCGCGGCGGCCGATTACGGTGTGCTCGGCAGGAGGGGACCGGCATGGTCGGCCGACGGGCGGCGGACAGGGGGAGCAGCGATCGATGAACGCGTTCTGGGGAGCGGACACCGAGGCGCTGCGGAGGATGGGCACGGTGTGCACGCGCCGCGCCGATGCCCTCGCGGATCTCGAGCATCTGCTCTCCTCCGCCATCGAGAACACCGAATGGAGCGGTGAGGACGCGGACCGCTTCCGCGCCGACTGGGGCCGCATCGTGCGCACCGGCCTGCAGGACCAGGAGGTCGAGCTTCGCCACCGCGCACGCCGGCTCACCCAGCATGCCGACGAGCAGGACGCGGTCTCCGCTCCCGACGCGCCGCTGCTGGGCGGGGGAGGCGGCATCGGCGGTGGCGGCGGCTCTGGTGGCGGGGCCGACGGGTCTGTTGGCCCGGGAGGCCGCGGCGGCCCGCTCGCGGATCTGCTGCGCACGGCGCTGAGCACGCCCGAGGGCCGCACCGCCTTCCTCGGCTCCTTCCTGGGCAGCCTCATGGGTGGCCTGCTCGCAGACATGATCGCCCGCGGGGCCGGGCTCGGCATGGCGCTCGAGAACCTGCTGACCGGGCTCGGCCTCGGCGGCGGCCTCAGCAACCTGCTCGGGGAGTCGACCCTCCTCCCGGCCGAGGCGCACGCATCCCCGGCCTCCGTCGGCAGCGGGCCGGACGGCGCGACCGGCGAGAACCCCTCCGGTGCGGGCGGCTCTGCCGAGGTCGGCGCGGCGTCCGATGCCGGTACGGCCACCGATGCCGGGGCAGCCTCCGGCGGGGCAGCGGGTGCCGGGGGCTCCGGTGCGGCCAGCAGCGGGGGCGCCGCGACCGGCGCTGACGCCGCGGGCGGCGAGACGGCCGGTGCCGAGGCCGGCAGCGGGGCCGGCAGCGAGGCCTCCGGATCCGGTGACCATTCGGGTCTGCGGGGCACCGAGGCCGGGCCCGGAAGGACGGCCGGCTCCTCACCCTCGGGGCGGATCGAGGCGAGCGAGGACCAGGGCTCCCGCTCCGTCCTCGAGCGCCTGCTGGAGATGCTCGGCGACGCCCTCGGCGGCGGCACCCCGCCCGGCTGCCCGCACGCCGGCACCGGCTCCCCGCCTGGCGGCCCGCACGCCGGCACCGGATCCGCGATCGGCGCCGGGATCGGAGCGAGCGCTCTGGGCGGCTCGAGCCGCTGACCGCCTTCGCCGCGCGCGTCTCCCCGGCACCGCCCGGCCGGCCTGCGCGGAGAGCCCTCTGGGCGGCGGGTCTACCCTGGTGGAGACGCCTCCGCTTCCGTGAGGCCCCCCGATCAGGAGCCATGCCATGCCCTCGTCCAGCCCCGCCGCCCTCGCTCCGGTCCTCGTCCTCGTCCCCGGCGCCACCGGCGCCCCGGCGGACGGCGGGCCCCGCTTCCACCTGGCCGACGCCACCGTGCCGCAGCTGTCGGTCACCGATCTGGTCGCCACCCGCGGCGACGGCGTCTTCGAGACCATCGGCGCGTTCGACGGCGTGCCCGTCAACGTCGGCCCCCACCTCGAGCGCCTCGCCCGCAGCGCTGACCTGGTCGATCTGCCCGCCCCCGACCTCGCCACCCTCGCCGAAGCGGTGGACGCCGCGATCAGCGCCCACGACCCCGTCGCCGAGCTCAGCGTGCGCGTCATGCTCACCCGCGGCATCGAAGGTGCCGGCGTGCCCACCTGCTGGATCCACGCCCGCGTCTCCGACGACTGGACCCCGTACCGCGCCGGGATGCGGGTGGCGGCGCTCGATCGCGGCTTGCCCACCACCGTCGCCGAGACCAGCCCCTGGCTGCTGCCCGGCGCGAAGACCCTCAGCTACGCCGTGAACATGGCCGCCGTGCGCGAGGCGAAGCGCCGCGGCGCCGCCGACGTGCTGTTCGTGGCCAGCGACGGCTACGTGCTCGAGGGCCCCACCTCCACGCTGCTGGTGCGCCGCGGCGACACCTTCCTCACCACCCCCGCGAGCGCCGGCGTGCTGCCCGGCACCAGCGTGAAGAGCTTGTTCACGTGGCTGCAGGAGCAGGAGGGGCGCACGGTGCGCGAGGAGCTGATGACCCTCGCGGACGTCACCGGCTCCGACGGCGCCTGGCTGCTGTCCTCGACCCGGCTCGCCGCCCCGCTCACCCACCTCGACGACACGGAGCTGCCCGTCGACCACGAGCTCACCGCCCGCTTCGAGAGGGTGCTCAAGGGCCAGGCCTGACAGCGGCGCAGCTCGACGCCACGACCCGTCCCTCCCGAGTTCCGGCGCCGCCCCGGGCCCTCCCGCCCCGGGCCCTCCCGCCCCGGGGTCCGGCGATCTCGGCCGCCCGCGTCCGGCCCCGCTGCCAGGGCCCGCGCCTGGTTCCGCTGCGGGAACCTGCGCCCGGCTCCACTGCCGGGGTCCGCACCCGGCCCGGCTGCTGGGGCCCGCGCCCGGCCCCGCTGCTGGGGTCCGCACCCGGCCCGGCTGCTGGGGTCCGCACCCGGCCCCGCTGCTGGGGCGCACCCGCGACCGTTGCATAGTGGGCGTTCTGGGAACCGCATAACGCCAGTTCTGCAACGCTCGAGCGCGGGGAAGCGCGGGGAAGCGCGGGGAAGCGCGGGGAAGCGCGGGGAAGCGCGGGGAAGCGCGGGGAAGCGGGGAAACGGGGGATGGGGGAGCGGGGACGCGGGGGTGCCCCCGGGGCGCGGCCTGCTCCGGCTGGCCCTGCTCCGGCTCGGCCAGCTCCGGCCGGGCGTGCCCTCCGCCGGGCCCGCTCCGGGCGGCGTCGGTCCGAGCAGCGGGCGGATCAGGCATGGGCGAGCAGGACGCGTTCGAGGAGCGTCCCGTCGCGACGAGCAGCGGACCGCTCAGGCGCGGGCGAGCACCTCGCGGGCCAGGTCCACGTCGAACACGGCGGTGTCGATCGCCCCGCTGCGCAGCACCCCGAGCACGCCCGGCGCCTTCTCCGGCCCGGCCGCGACGCCCACCACCTCGGGGATCCGCAGCAGCTCCGAGAAGGTCACCGCGAGCACCCGCTGATCCGTCGGCGCGCCCAGCGGCACCCCGTCGGCGTCGATGAAGCGACCGCACACGTCGCCCACCGGCCGCTGCGCCGCGAACGCGGCCTGCTCCGCCTCGCTCAGCCGCATCAGCTCCACCACGTGCGGGGAGGAATGCCTGCCCACCGAGCCGATGCCCACCAGCGCCAGCTCCACCTGCGCCGCCGCGGCCAGCACCTGCCCGATGCTGGACTCCCCGCGCAGCGTCGCCACGGCCGTGGCCGATTCGAGCACCGCCGGGGCGTACAGGGTGCGGGGCGTCGCCCCGAGCCGGGAGGCGAGCACCCGCAGCACGGACTCTCCCGAATCGAACTGGTCCAGCGAGCTGTGCCCGCCCACCAGGGGCAGCACCTCCGGGGTGGGGCGGGGGCGCAGCGTCTCGAGCTGCGCGACCACGCTCTGGACCGTCTGCCCCCAGGAGACCCCGATGCTGCGCACCGTCGCGAGGCGCTGCGTGAGCACCGCGGCGCCCTCGCGCGCCACCGCCTCCATCGCGGGGGTGCGCGGAGCGGAGACCACATGCGCCTCGCGGAGGGAGAAGGCAGCCCGCAGCGCCGCCTCGAGCGCCTCGTCGCGGCGCGGCGGCCCCTCCGGGTCGTGGATCGTGATCTCCACGATCCCGCGATCGCGCGCCTGGGTGAGGATCCGCGAGACGTTCGAGCGGGACAGCCCCAGCTCCTGCGCGATCTCCGTCTGCGAACGGCCCTGCTCGTAGTAGAGGCGCGCCGCGCGCACGACCACGGCGGTGTCACGAGGGGCGGGCATGGCACTCCTGTGCGGCACGGAGGACGGGCGCGGAGGACGCGCCCGGACGAATGCGACCAGCCTACGCAGGCAGGGCGGCATCAGGTGCCAGAATCGGAGGGCCGCCACCCGGGAGGAAGCCCATGACCACCGACCCGACCCCGCCCGTCGAGGACGATCCCGCACCGCCGCTCGCCCTCACCGTCGTGATCGCGCACCTGGACGTGTCCGACCGCGAGGACCTGCTGCGCTCCCTCGCCGGGCACCTGCTGGACGAGGGCGCGGTCACCGTGGACTTCCCCGAGGCGCTGCGCGACCGCGAACGCACCTACCCCACGGGCCTGCCCACCCCGATCCCCACCGCGATCCCGCATGCGGACCCGCAGCACGTGGTGATCCCCGGCCTCGCGCTCGCGACCCTCGCCCGCCCCGTGCCCTTCGGGGAGATGGGAACCCGCGACGGCAGCGTGGACGTGCGCCTGGTGGCGATGCCGCTGCTGACCGACGCCGGGGAGCACCTCGAGGCGCTGCAGCGCCTGATGGGCCTGCTCAGCGACGAGGCCGCGGTGCAGGACCTGCTCGATGCGCGCGACGACGCGGACCTGCGCGCCCGCGCCGCGGTGCGCCTGGCGGCGGTGCTGCCCGGCCCCGGGCGGGCCGACGACCACAGCCCCCGCGCGGCCGGGGAGGCCGACGGCCCCCGCAGCACCGACGGGGCCGACGGGACCGGCGGGGCGGGCGCATGAGCGGGCCCCGCGTCGCCGTGAAGGCACTCATCGTCCGCGACCGGTGCGTGCTCATGAACCGGTACATCGCCCCCGACGGGCACGAGCTGTACGAGCTGCCCGGAGGCGGGCAGGAGCACGGCGAGGACCAGCCCACCGCCCTCGTGCGGGAATGCCGCGAGGAGATCGGCGCCGAGGTCGAGGTGCACCAGGTGGCCTGCCTGTTCGAGTTCATGACCGAGCGGAGCCTGCGCGACAGGACCCCGATCGCCCCCTTCCACCAGGTCAACATCGCCTACTGGTGCGGCCTGGCCGAGGGGGAGGAGCCCGGCGAGGGCACCGAGCCGGACGCCCGACAGGTGGGCACCGCCTGGCTGCCGCTGGATCGGCTCGACGAGTACACGGTCCTCCCGCCCGCTCTGGCCCGCTGGCTCGCCTCGGACCCCAGCGACCGGCCGGTCTCCCTCGGCGTGAGCAGGGGCTGAACCGCTAGCCTGGGCAGCACGCAGCGCGGCGCACGGCCGCGCCCCGCGCGTAGCACGCCTGCGGGCCATGCGTTCCGAGAGCAAGGAGCATCATGACCACCTCGCCCCGCATCTCCTTCCATGACGGCCGTTCGATCCCGCAGCTCGGCTACGGCGTGTGGCAGGTCGAGAACGAGGTCGCGGCCGACGTGGTCGTGCAGGCCCTCGAAGCCGGATACCGCCACGTCGACACCGCCCGCGGCTACCACAACGAATCCGGGGTCGGCACGGCCCTGAAGACGGCCGGCCTCGCCCGGGACGACGTCTTCGTCACCTCCAAGGTCCCCAACCAGGACCAGGGCCGCGACGCGACCCTCGCCTCCTTCGACGCGACCATGGCCGATCTCGGCCTCGAGGAGATCGACCTCTATCTCATCCACTGGCCCGCCCCCTCCAAGGGCCTCGCCGTCGAGACCTGGAAGGCGCTCATCGAGCTGCGGGACCAGGGCCGGATCCGCTCGATCGGCACCTCGAACTTCCGCGTCGAGGACCTCATCCAGCTCGAATCCGAGACCGGTGTGGTGCCGGTGCTCAACCAGATCGAGCTGCACCCCTACATCGCCCAGCCCGAGCTGCGCGAGTTCCACACCTCCAAGGGCATCGCCACCGAGTCCTGGTCCCCGCTGGGCCAGGGCGGCGGCGAGCTCGAGGACCCGGTGATCACGCGGATCGCCGCCGCGCATGAGGCGACCCCGGCCCAGGTGCTCATCGCCTGGAACCTCGCCCTGGGCAACGTGGTGATCCCCAAGTCCGTCACCCCCGAGCGGATCGTGGCGAACTTCGCCTCCCTCGAGCTGACGCTCGACGACGAGGAGATCGCACAGATCTCCGCGCTGGACAGGGGCGCCGCAGGCCGCCGTGGCCCCGACCCGGCCGAGTTCGCCGGACACCAGGGAGCCTGAGCCTCCCAACGCCGACACACCGCGCGCGCCGTCCTCCGTCAGGGAGGGCGGCGCGCGTCGTCGTCGGCGGGAGCTGCTCGCCGCAGGTCTCAGGCGGTGGTCGCCGCCTCGGCGGCTGGCGTCCCGAGCGTCGCGGCGTGGGGATCGAAGTCGGCCGGCATCGGCTCGACCTCCGCGAAGCTCGAGTCGATCGGGACGATGCTGTTCTGCGCGATCGCGGTCTCGATGCCCACCATGATGTCCAGGACGTGCGCGGCGATCTCGCCCTGGGCGCGGTGGGGCACCCCGGCGCGGATCGCGCGGGCCATCTCCAGCACGCCGAGGCCGCGGCCGGTGGTGGCGCCCGTGGCGGGCACCTCCGTCGCCGAGTCGCCGCGGTACGCAGTGACGGAGGAGTCGCCGTCGAACACGTTCGGATCCGGGAAGGCGAGGGTCGCCTCGGTGCCGTACACCTCCACGAAACCGGTGCGCGAGTGCGGGGAGTCGAAGCTCAGCAGCACGGTCGCGTTCTGGCCGGAGGCGAAGCGCAGCAGCGCTGCGACCTGCGTGGGCACGGTGACGTCGAAGACCTCCCCGGCCTTGGGCCCCGAGCCGATGGTGCGCTGCTCGCGGGCCGTGGAGCCCACGGCGCTCACCGAGACCACCGGGCCCAGGGCGAGCACGAGGGTGGTCGCGTAGTAGGGCGCGATGTCGTACAGCGGGCCCGCACCCTCCTGGAAGAGGAAGGCGGGGTTGGGGTGCCAGGATTCGGGGCCGGGGGACTGGAAGAGGGTCAGCGCGCTGGCGGGGGCGCCGATCGTGCCGTCGCGCAGGGCGCGCAGCGCCGTCTGGATGCCCGCGCCGAGCACGGTGTCGGGCGCGCCGCCCACCCGCACCCCGGCCGCGTCGGCCGCGGCGAGCAGGGTCTTCGCATCGGCCGGGGAGGTGGTGATCGGCTTCTCGGTCCACACGTGCTTTCCGGCGGCGACGATCGCCTGGGACACCTCCGCATGCGCGGTCGGGATCGTGAGGTTCACGACGATCTCCACCTCCGGGTGGGAGAGGACGTCCTCGGCGGTGCCGGAAGCGGGGACGCCGAACTCCGCGGCGCGCGCGGCGGCGGCCTCGGGGAACAGATCCCCGACGATGTGCACCTGCACGTCGGGGAAGGAGGTGAGATGGGTGAGGTACTCGGCGGAGATGGTGCCGGCGCCGATGATGCCGACGCCGACGGGGCCGGAGCGGGCCTGGGGCTGGGTCATGGAAGGGTCCTTCGTGGTGCGGGGAGCGGGTTCCGTGCGATCAGGGGCGGCGCTCAGGGACGGGCGCGGGCGGGCTCAGGCGGTCTGGCGCAGATGGGTGAGCGAGGCGGCGATGCCCTCGAACATGTCCCCTGCGTAGTCGTCGAACTCGATGACACCGTAGTGGACGCCGCTCGCGGCCCGCAGCGTCTCGGCCAGAGGCATCTTCCCGCTGCCGAGCGGGAGCTGGGCGGAGGCGTCCTGCGAGAGGTCGCCGTCCTTGAGATGGACCAGCTGGACGCGGTCGCCGAGGGCGCCGAGCAGGGCGGGCACATCGGCGCCGCCGACGGCTGCCCAGTAGGTGTCGACCTCGAGGACCACCTGCGGGTCCAGCTCCTCGGCGAAGACCTCGAGCGCCGTGCGGCCCTCGAGGCGGGAGGCGAGCTCGAAGTGGTGGTTGTGGTATCCGACGCGGATGCCCGCCTCCGCAGCCGCCGCGGCGCGCTGGTTGAGCGTCTCGGCCAGCGCCCGCAGCTTCCCGGCGTCGGTCCAGTCCGCGGGGTTCCAGAACGGGTCGATCAGGTACTGCACGCCGACGGCCTGCGCGGCCTCGAGGACCGCGGGGAAGTCGACGTCGCCGAGGAAGGACTGGTGGGCGCTGGGGAAGTCGATCGGGAACTGCTCGCGGGCGCGGACCAGCTCATCGCGGTATTCGAGCAGCTGGTAGGGCTCGGCGTGGGTGAGGCCGAGCTCGACCAGGCGCCCGACGGTGCCCTGGACATCATGCGCGAGGGCCTCGCGCACGCTGTACATCTGGACGGAGATCTCCATGGTGGCCTTTCGGTGCGGTGCGGTGCGGTGCGGGTCGAGGCCCTCCCTGAGCGGGGCGTCGTCATCGGATCATTTCACGGCGCCGGCAGTGAGTCCGGCGACGACGTTCTTCTGCATCATCAGGAAGCCGACGACCACCGGGATCGACACCGCGATCGAGGCGGCGAGGATCCGGTTCCAGTACACGGTGGTCTGGGTGGCGTACTGGCGCAGCCCGACGGCCAGCGTGCGGGTCTCCTCCGTGGTGAGCACGGAAGCGAACAGCACCTCGCCCCACGCGGTCATGAAGGCGTAGATCGCCGCGGCCACGATCCCGGGCCGGGCGGCCGGAAGAGACCGAGCACCGCAGAGCCCAGGCCGAGCGACTCGAGCACCGCCGGGCGATGGACACCCTCGGTGGTGTCCACCATCGGCCGTGAGCGCTGGACGCCGGTACGATGCCGGTCGTGAAGGCAGAGCAGAGCGGCTCGCGCAAGATCTCCTCCGGTGCGCGCACCAGCACCAGGCCGATGTTCCCGCTGCGCCCGCGGGCGCAGCGCCTGCGCCTCGGTGTGAGGCGTCCAGTCCACGGCCGGAGCGTGCGCGAGCACGCGGTCGAGACGGTCGGGCAGGCGCTCGTCGAACACGACGGATCGTAGGGTCGGAGGATGACGCTTCCCACCGCTGCCGCCCCCGACGAGGTCGCCGTCTCGCACTGCCTGCTGGATGCGGAGGGACGCGTGCTCTCGGCGGCCGGGGCCGCGCGCCCGTACTACGCCGCGAGCACGATCAAGCTGCATGTGCTGGTGGCCGCGCTCCGCGCCGCCGAGCAGGGCACGCTCGACCTGTCCGCGCAGGTGCCGGCCACGCGCACCTTCCGCGGGGCCGACGGGCGGCCGTTCACCCTCGGCGGCGACCACCTGGACCCCAGCCACCCGGCGGACGGGGAGCCGGTCCAGGTGCGCGAGCTGCTGACCAGGATGATCGACCGTTCCAGCAACGAGGCGACGAACCACGTGCTTGCGCTGCTCGGGCTCGAGGCGGTCGCGGCGACGATCGCCGACCTCGCCCTCGGCGCGACCCGCGTGGAGCGCCTGATCGGGGACGCGGCGGCGCTCGCCGAGGGTGCCACGAACGAGACCAGCGCCGCCGATCTCGCCACGACGATGCTCGCTGCGGTGCGACCGGTGCCGGTGGCTCCCAGGGGTGCGCCGGAGCCGCTGTTCGCGGCGGCGTCGAGGGAGCTGGCTCGAGACGTGCTCGGTGCCCAGCAGATCCCGGTGATCGCCACCGCGCTGCGCGACGGCGTCCGGTGGGGGTCGAAATCCGGCTGGGTCGACGGATATCGGCATGACGTGGCCTTCCTCGGCGATCCCGATGGCGCCGCGGTGCGGGTGCTCGCCGTGATGACCGCGGGGATGGCTCCCGCGGAGGCCGATCGCCGGATCACGGGCCTCGTGCGCACGCTCCTCCCCGATCTCACGGCCTGAGCTGCCGCTCCGGGTCGCCGGGACGGTGGAGTCAGGTGCCGCCGGAGGCGTCGTGCGGCTCGGCCCGGTCAGTCCGCGAGGGCGACGCGGCGGGCACCGGCGTACTCGCCGGTGGGGTCGTAGGCGGTCAGTGACATGACCTCGACGCTGCGCTCGGCGTTCGGGGCCTGCATGATCAGGTCGTCCCCGAGGTACAGGGCGACGTGGCGGATCGAGTCCCCGCCCGGTGCGGTCGCGAAGAACACCAGGTCGCCGCGCTGCAGGTCCTCGCGCTCCACCGGCTCCAGCCCGGAGTGGTGCATCTGGTCCCCGGCGTCGCGGTCGATCGAGATGCCGTGGTGGTGGAACAGCGTGTACGTGTACCCGGAGCAGTCGACGCCATAGGCGCTCACCCCCGCCCACAGGTAGCGCAGCCCCAGGAACCGCTCGCCGGTCGCGATGACGTCCTCGGCGGTGGGGAGCGGAGGGGTCTCGCCCGCCTCGTGCACCACCACGTCCTCGGCGGGGAGGGAGGCGGGCCGGGCACCGGGCACGGCCACGCGCACCGCGGTCGCTGTGCGGCCCAGGACCGGCAGGATCGTGTCGAAGGAGACGTCGATCCCGGGATGGTTGCCGGAGCGCGTCCCGGAGAGGGTGCTGGTCAGTGCGGTGACCGTCGCGGTGGGGGAGGTCGGGGCCCGCTGCGCGAAGTCCTCGTCGACCACGAGGTGGGCCGTCGGCACCCAGCCGGGATAGCCGCGGGGGTCCCGCGCGGTGCCCTGGGCGGTGACCACGATGCGGGCCCAGTCGCCGTCGATCTCGTCGACGATCACCTCGCTGCCCAGCACGGCCTGCGATTCGAGCTTCCCGGTCAGCCAGCGGCGGGTCTCGGTGTCCTGCATGGTCGCGTTCCACGCGTCGAGAGCGACGGGGTTCGTCAGCGACGGACCGTCCACATCGGGGCGGTGGGTGCGCGGCTCGACCCACAGCGTGGTGGCGGTGACGGCGACGTGCGCGATGACGCCGGGGTCGAGGCCGGCGCCGGGCACCGGGACAGCACGCCCGGTGCCGGTGAGATCCGCGGGGCTCACCTCTCACCTCCTGCCCGGTCGACGCGGGCCTCGAGGAGCTCGAGACCGGTGCCCGCCCCGCCCGTCAGGCGCAGCCAGGCACCGTCCTGCACGTACCCGCCGCGGGGCACGTCGGAGGCGAACCAGGCCGGCGGATCCAGATCGATCATGGTGATCGCCGGATGGGCGATCGCCAGATGCGCGGCCGCGGTGATCGAGATCCGCGGCTCCATCATCGCGCCGAGCATGCACTCGATCCCCGCCGCCCGGGCCACGTCGGCGATGGCCAGCGCGCCGCGCAGCCCGCCGGTCTTGGCCAGCTTGATGTTCAGCAGGTCGCAGGCGCCGCGGTCGACCAGGCGGCGTGCGTCCTCGACGTCCCACACGGCCTCGTCGGCCATGATCGGCAGCGAGACCGCGGCGCTCACCCGTGCCAGGCCCTCGACGTCTCCGGCCGCGACGGGTTGTTCGACCAGGTCGATCGGGAGGGCGTCGGCCTCGAAACCGGTGATGATCTCGATCGCCTGCTCGGGCGACCATCCCTGGTTGGCGTCGAGGCGCAGCCGGGCGGAGGGCGCCGCCTCGATGACGGCGGCCAGCCGCTCGCGATCCACGGCGATGTCGTGACCCAGCTTGATCTTCAGGATCTGCTCACCGGCGGCGACGGCCTCGCGGGCGCGCCGCGCCATCACCCCGGGCTCCTCGAGCGAGATGGTCATGTCGTTCATGAGGCCGTCCTCGAGCCGGCCGCCCAGCAGCTCCACCAGCGGGTGCCCGGCGGCGCGGGCCCAGGCGTCGTGGAGCGCCACCTCGAGGGCGGCCTTCGCGCTGGTGGCGCCGTCGAGGGCCCCGGCGACGCGTGCCGAGAGATCGGTGATCGAGGCGTTCTCGCCGAGCACGGCCCGTCGCAGCGGACCCTCCAGCGCTGCCCGGATGGTGTCAGCCGATTCGCCGGTGACGGCGAGGGTCTCCGCCGCGGAGCCCTGCCCGATGGTGCCGTCGTCGAGCACCACCTCGGCGACCACGTACTCGACCGACTCGGTGCGGCGTGCGGCGGTGATGAAGGGCCGCCGCAGGGGAGCGCGATGGCGGTGCGTGCGCACCGCGACCACGTGCAGGGAGTTCGTGCCGGGGTCCGGGAGGCTCGGGTCGGGGCTCATAGCATCATCATGATCTGTGCGGAGGCGAGGCCCAGGAAGGTGCCGGCGAAGGAGCCGATCAGCGCCATCAGCACGCCGACCGGCACCAGCTGCCGGTTGAACGCCGAGGCCACCACGGGCGCGGAGGCGATGCCGCCGATGTTCGCCGTCGAGGCGACCGCGAGGGAGAACAGCTCGGTCCGGGTGAGCTTCGCATAGATGACCATGATCGCCGCATGGATCAGCACCACCAGCAGGCCGATCAGCAGGTACAGCGGCGCCTGCGTGATGGCGGAGAAATCGGAGCCGGACGCGATCTGGCCGATCACCACGAAGAGCATCAGGGTGGCGATCTCGGAAGAGCCGGCCGTCGCCCCCAGCGGGGTCACCGCGATGATCAGGCCCAGCACGGAGACGATGACGATCGTCCAGGTGGTGGCGTTGATGACCTGCCCCCACTCGGGCAGCATCCCGCCCACCCAGATCGCGACGGAGGAGACGAAGATCGAGCCGAAGATGACGATCGCGAGCGAGGTGGCGGTGACCGGGCGCTTCTCGTCGTCGGCCTCTCCCGCGTGGGTGTCGAGGTAGGAGGTGTCCGCCTTCGTCCACCGGTTGAAGCGCGGAGAGACGGCGACCGAGGCGAACATCAGCATCAGCCAGATCGAATAGATCAGGGTGTCGGTGATCAGCGCGTAGCCGAAGATGTTCTCCGGGGCCTGCAGGATGTCCTGCACCGCGACCATGTTCGCGCTGCCCCCGGTCCAGGAGGCCAGCAGGGCGCCGAACACCTTCCACGCCTCGGAGTGCAGGAAGCCCTGGAAGATCGCGTACACCCCGATCATCGAGGCGAACAGCGAGGCGGAGGCGACGAACATCGTCAGCAGCAGCTTCGGCCCGAGACGGATGATCTTGCGCAGGTCGCAGCCGAACAGGAACAGCAGGATCATCGCCGGCAGCAGCACGTCCTTGACCTGCGCGATGGGTTCGCGGGTGGCGTCGTCCTGGCCGAACACCCCCAGCGAGTTGAGGGTCGCGCACAGCAGGTACATCAGCACCATGCCCGGCACGAACCTGAACAGCTTCCAGCCGGTCGTGCGCTCGAGCACGATCAGCAGGCCGGACAGTCCCAGCAGGACACCCAGCATCAGCACTCCGTCGGTGATCACGGGGAACTCCTCGTTCTTCGGGGAAGGGGAAGCCGCCCGGAGACAAAAAATCGGAAGCACCGGGGACCGGCACCTCGGGCGAGGCGCGATCACGGTGCTTCCGACGGGGTCCGGTCCTGTGAAGTCCCGGGCGGACGGCGAGCGGTTATCGAATTATGCCGACGGTGCGGCCGAGAGGCCGCGGTACTTCGCGGCGGCGCTGCGCACAGCGGCGGCGAGCGCCCTCTGCGAGGACCCGTGATACCTCTCGGTGATCGACTCCACCAGCGCGTCCTCCTCGAGGAGCGGGCGGCCCACCAGCAGCTCGCGGACGAACTCGACGGTGAGCGTCAGCATGGCGGTGCAGTCCGCATCGAGGATGACGTGCGTCTCAGTATCGACCACGAGACCGATGAAGAAAAGCCCCCACTGCGAGGTGATCGGATTGTTGGTCGGGGACTTCGCCTCGCCGGTGAGGTAGATCGTCTGCGCCATGGACGCAGACTAGCGGGGCGGAGGGGCACGAGCGCCCGGGCGCCGCGCGTGCTGGTCTCAGGCCTCGGTGACCGGGCCCGTCACGTCGTAGCGCAGCCAGACGCTGCCGTCCTCGAGGGGCTCGGCGCTCGTGAGGGAGAACGCGATCGGCACGGGCGCGGAGTGCTTCTGGTTCGCCTCGAACAGGGAATGGGTGTGGTTCTCCCCGTCGGCCGTGGGCATGAGCACGAGGCTGATCTCGTCGCACAGTCCGTCGCGGACCATCGACCAGTTCAGGGTGCCCCCGCCGCCGAGGATGATCTCCTCCACGGAGAAGACCTCCCCGATCCTGCGCACCGCCTCGGCCATGTCCAGCTGCTCGTCACCGGCGAGGAGGTAGGAGACGCCGACGGACCGCAGATGGGCCTTGAAGGCCTCGCTGGCCGAGGCCGGGATCAGCTCGACGATGTGCGCCTCGACGTCGAAGTACGTGAAGGAGCTGCGATCCCAGGGCAGGGTCCCGGAGCGGTCCACCGCGAAGTAGAACACCTCGGCGTCCGTCTCGGCGAGGAAGTCGCCGGCGGGCACGGGCTCGCTCGGCTCGGCGAGCTCGAGCGCGGGGGCGTCGCCCAGGATCGCCCGGCTCGTCCCGCTGCCGCTGAGCCAGCCGCGGTGGCCGGTGAAGAACCGGTCCTTGCCCAGGAACAGGTCGAAGTACAGCTTCTGGGACCGCATGCCCACCGACGTGGGGTTCGCAATCCCGTCGATCTTCCCGTTGAGCAGCGTGTGCATGTGGCAGATGATCCTCGGGCGTGACATCGCACTTCCTTCGTGAGCAGGGGCCGACGGGCGCGCGCGGCGCGAGGCGACGCAGAGCCCCGGTGTGGTCGGCAGGGATGATGCCGAGCGTAGGGGCGTCGCGCGGGCCGGGGGAGGCCCTGTGAGTACCTGCCCTGCCAGGGCCTGTCAGGGCGTCACTGCGTCACTGCGTCACCGCGTCGGCTCGTCACGGTGCTGACGCCCGCGGAGGATCGCCGCGCGGCACCGGCGCTCACGCGTCGGCGGGCACCGCCTCGGCGAGGGCGTCGACGGCGCGGATCAGGCCCAGATGGCTGAACGCCTGGGGGAAGTTCCCGGCCATCCTGCCGGCGGAGCTGTCGTACTCCTCGGCCAGCAGATCCAGATCGTTCGCGCAGCCCAGCAGCTGGTCCATCAGCGCCACGGCCTCGTCGCGCCGCCCGGAGGCGGCGTACTGCTCGACCAGCCAGAAGCAGCACACCAGGAAGGGGTGCTCGTCTCCGGGCAGGCCGTCCTGGCCCTGGGTGCGGTAGCGCAGGATCAGTCCGTCCTCGGTGCGCAGGTCCTGTTCGATGCGGGCGACGGTCGCGAGCATGTGCGGGTCGTCGGCCGGCAGGAACCCGGTGTGGGGGATCTGCAGGAGCGAGGCGTCGACCTCGGTGCTGCCGTAGGTCTGGGTGAACGCGCCGTCGGGGCCGACGCCGCGGGTGAGGACCTCCTCGCGCACCTGCGCGCGAAGCCGCGTCCACCGGGCCAGATCCTCGGCGGAGGCGGGCAGGCCGTGCTCCTCGACCGCGCGGATGGCCCGGTCGAAGGTCGCCCACACCATCACCCGGCCGTGGGTGAAGAACGCCGGTTCGCCGCGCATCTCCCAGATGCCCTGATCGGGCACGTCGATCCGCTCCGCGGTGAAGCGCACCAGCGCCTTCTGCAGCGGCCACGACCAGCGCGACTCCTCGACGCCGTGATCGCGCATCATCGCCAGCGCGATCATCACCTCGCCCACCACATCGGCCTGGTACTGCGCGGCGGCGCCGTTGCCGACCCGCACCGGGGTGGAGCCCGCGTAGCCGGGCAGATGCGTCAGCTCCCGCTCCGGCAGGTTCCGGTCCCCGGTGATCGAGTACATGATCTGCAGCCGCTCCGGATCCCCGGCGATCGCGCGCAGCAGCCAGTCGCGCCAGGTCGCGGCCGCGTCGACGTGGTCATGGGACAGCAGCGCCTCGAGCGACAGCGCCGCATCCCGCAGCCAGCAGAAGCGGTAGTCCCAGTTGCGCACCCCGCCGAAGTCCTCGGGCAGGCTGGTGGTGGCCGCGGCGATGATCCCACCGGTGCGCCGATGGGTGAGGGCGCGCAGCACCAGCAGCGACCGCGCCACCGGACCCGAGTACTCCTCCTCCACACGCACCTGGCCGAGCCACGAGGACCAGCCCTCGGAGGTCCGGACGAGCTCCGCGCCGACATCGGGCGCCGCCGGCACCTCCTGCCAGGAGGGGAACCAGGTCAGCACCCACGAGGCGGTCTCCGCGGCGGCGAGGCGATGGCTGCCGCGATGCGCGCGGCCCTCGGCCCGCAGGGCGGGGCCGTGCAGGGCGATGCCGTCACCGCCGGCCACGGCGATCAGCACGTGCGCCCCGGAGCTGTCCGCGCCGCGGCGCACCCAGGGCACCGCCTGGCCGTACTCGAAGCGGATCATCAGCTCCTGCACCACCTCGACCTCACCCTCGGTGCAGGTCACCGTGCGCACCAGATCGGAGTGATCGTCCACGTCCCCCGCGAGGGAGGTCGCGCTGCCCGGCGAGGAGCCGGGGGTGGAGCCCGTCGGCTCGCCGGCCGCGGAGCCGGCACCCTCCGGGCTGGTCGTCGCGCTCCCGTCGTCCCGGCCGCCGCCATCGATCGGCAGGAACTCCGTGACGATCGCGGTGCCGGTGGGGGAGCGCCAGACCGTCTCGAGCACCATCGTGCCCGGCAGATAGCGGCGGGAGAGCACCTCGCCGTCCGCGATGCGCAGCGACCAGTGGCCGTGCGAATCGTCCCCGAGCAGCGAGCAGAACAGCGCATCGGAGTCGAAGCGGGGCATGCACAGCCAGTCGATGTCCCCGTCGCGGGTCACGAGCGCCGTGGTGCGCTGGTCCGAGAGCAGGGCGTGATCTTCGATGAGCGGGCTCCTCATGTCTCCCAGTTCATCACGGACGATCCGTCCCGCGGAGCTCATCGCTCGTGCGTCGCGCCCAGCTCGGCGAGGACCTCGGGCAGCGCCGCTCCCGAGAAGTCGAACATCGCCTGGTTCTCCCACGCGTTGCCGGAGCTCGGGTCCTCCGGGTCCCATCCGGCGCCCTCGACCGCCGTCCAGGCCGGCTCCCAGTACACGACGCCGCGCCCCCGGCCGCCCTCGGCCGCGGCGGTGACGTCCTGGACCGCGCGGAAGAAGGCCGCCTGCCCGCCGGGCGTGGGCGGGTACCCCTCGGGCAGAACGGTCTCCGCATCGACGATGTTGGGGAACGGCGCGCGGGGATCGTCCTCGAGGGTGAACGGATAGGCGGTCTCGACCACGATCACGTCCCGCTCGTAGCGGGCGCCGAGCGTGGTGACCGCTTCCTGCAGGTCCGCGAGGGTGCCGTGCCAGTAGGGGTAATAGGACAGACCGATCACGTCCAGAGGGACCTCACGCGAGACTGCCTCATCGAGCCACCAGGTCAACCCCTCGATGCCGTCTTGGAGGTTCGTCAGGTGCAGCATCACCTCCGCCGCGGGGAACACCTCGGCCACCGCCCCGGCGCCGGCGCGCAGGAACCGCGCGAGGTTCTCCCACTGAGCGCCCTCGACGCCGTCCTCCGGATCCACGTCCCACGTCTGGCCGTGCGGCCACAGCATGCCCGGGTTGATCTCGTTGCCCACTTGGACCATAGCGACATCCACACCGGCATCGCGCAGCAGCGTCAGCGTGGAGCGGGTGTGCTCGGCGACAGCATTCTCCAGCTGCTGGGGATCGTGCTGCACCCATGCCGCGGGCACATGCTGCGCACCGGGATCCGTCCAGGTGTCGGAATAGTGGAAATCGACCAGCACGTCCATGCCCGCGTCCCGGATCCGGCGAGCCATCCCCACGGTCCGCTCCGGCGTGCAGTACCCGTCGGCCGGGTCCACCCAGACTCGCAGGCGGCCGAGGGACGCCCCGCTGCGCCCCATCAGCTCGACGGGATCGACCGGCTCGGCGCCGTCCGGCGTGGTGTATACGGCGCCGTGCTCCTCGTTCTTCGGGACGCCGGAGAGATCCACCCCGCGCACCGTGCGCGTGGCCAGGTCCGGCGTGAAGCGGAGCTCGTCGACCTGCGCCCACGCGCCCTCGACGCCGCTGACGCGCAGGGTGATGTCGAGGGCTCCGCGAGCGGCCGGCGCGCTCACTGCGAGTTCGAGCCAGGTGCCTTCGGCTCCCGTCACGGGCACGTGCACATGAGAGGTGCGGCCCTGGTTGCGCAGCTCGAGGGAGGCGGCTCGGCCATCCCCGCCGGCCCGCACCAGCGCACGCAGGGTGATGTCGCCGCCCTGACCCACGACGACCCGCTGCGAGACGGCGACCTCCTGGCCGGGGGTGGGCTCGAGATGGAGCACGTGCGGGCGCCCGCCTGCGGCCCGGACCTCCGCCGCGGAGGACTGACCGGAGACGCTCCACCGCGACAGCCCCTCTGCGAAGCCGGGATTCGCCGGCTGGGCCGCCGCCCCCGACTCGGCTTCCGGAGACGGTGCGGCCAGGAGCACGCCGGTGCCCAGCACCGCCCCCGTAGCGGCGAGCCCGCCCAGATGGCGCCGGGACAGGGTCGCCGCTCCGTGCGAGCCGTGCGAGGCGGCGTCACGGCGTCCGGGCCCCGGGGCGGCTCCGGCCGAGGCGGCGGGGGTGCGGTGGGTGGACATCATCGTTCTCCCTGTCGTCGTTCCTGGAGGAGATCGCCGTCAGTCGGCGGCGACCGGTTCGGGGGCGGAGGCGTGGGCGACGGCGACACCGCCGGCCGGGATCTCGAGCGTGCCGATCCCGTCGACAGGGGCGGCCACAGCCTCCCCGGTGTGATTGAGCGCGATGAGGTGGCGGCTGCCGTCCTCCCCGACGCGCTCGAGGAGCTCGACGTCCTCGGGTGCGTCGCGGGTCGCGATCCGAGCGCTCTCGTACACGTCGCCGAACAGCGCAGAGAGGTCCTCGACGCCGAGGTCCGAGGCGAGATACCACGCCCGACCGGCTCCGTGGTCGTGTCGGGTGGCGGCGGCCCCTCCGGGCACGGGTCCGTCCATATAGGTGCCGACGGCCTCGGCCCCGGCGAGATGGAGGTCCTCGCACCACACGCTGGAGCGCAGCGGCTTCCCGTGGATCACCAGGCGCGCCTCCTCGTCCTGGCGCAGCGGGCAGAACTCGTGGACCTCGAGGCCGAGCACCGGGGCGAGGGCCGCGTTCAAGCCGCCCTCGCGCACGCCGTCCTCCCCATCGACGATCCCGGAGAAGGGACCGACCACGAGCTGGCCGCCGCCGCGCACGTACTCGGAGAGGTTCGCGGCGGCCGCATCGGTGAGCAGGTAGGAGGCCGGAGCCAGGACCAGCCGGTATCCGCTGAGGTCGTCCTCGGGGTGGGCGAAGTCGACCGCGACGTGGTCGCGCCACAGCCGCTCGTACCAGGTCTGGATCTGTGCGCGATGGCTGAGCGCGATGGAGGGCCTCCACGGGAGGTCCTGCGCCCAGTGCGACTCCCAGTCCCACAGGATCGCCACGTCGGCCTCGACGCGAGAACCGCGCAGGTCCGCGAGTCCGTCGAGGCATCTGCCGAGCTCCGTGACCTCGCGCCAGACCCGGCTGTCGGTGCCGGCGTGAGGGAGCATCGCCGAGTGGAATTTCTCGGCCCCCTTGCGGGAGGCGCGCCACTGGAAGAACATCACCGCGTCCGCCCCGCGCCCCACGTGCGAGAGCGAGTTGCGGGCCATCTCGCCGGGCTTCTTGGCGACGTTGCGGTCCTGCCAGTTCACCCCCGAGGTGGAGTGTTCCATGAGCATCCACGGGCGTCCGCGGGCGATCGACCGCGTGAGGTCCGCGTCGAAGGCCAGCTCGACGAAGTTCCGCTCGTCGGCGGCGATCAGGTAGTGGTCGTTGGAGACCACGTCGACCTCGTCCGCCCACGCCCACAGATCGATGTTCGGGCAGGTGTGCGCCATGAAGTTCGTGGTCACCGGGATGTGGGGGGTGATCTCGCGCAGCACGTCCCGCTCCGCGCGGAAGCAGTCGAGGATCTGGGCCGAGCTGAAGCGGCGCCAGTCGAGCTCGAGCGAGGGGTTCTGCATCGAGGGGGTGGGCAGCGGAGCGTGGATGTCCTCCGGATCTCCGAAGGTCTGCCCCCAGAACGCGGTGCCCCAGGCTGTGTTGACGGCGTCCAGCGAGCCGTAGCGCTCGAGCACCCAGCGGCGGAACGCCTCCTGAGAGAAGCTCGAGAAGCTCTCGCCGACGGGAGCGCCGTACTCGTTGTGCACGTGCCAGAGCGCGAGCGCCGGGTGGTCGCCGTAGCGTTCGGCGAGGGCCCGGGTGATGCCTGTCGCCGCGTCGCGGTAGGCGGGGGCAGAGGGGCAGGCCATGCCGCGGGAGCCGGGGCCGAGGGCGCGGCCCGCGCGGTCGACCACGCGGGCCTCGGGGTGGTCGCGGAAGAACCATGCCGGGGGAGCGGCCGTGGGCGTGCCCAGGTCGATGCGGATTCCGGCCTCGTGAAGCAGTGCGAAGATCTCGTCCAGCCACGCCCAGTGGAACTCCCCGCGGCGTGGCTCGAGGCTCGCCCAGGAGAACATTCCGATGCTCACCAGATTCACGCCCGCCTCGCGCATCAGGCGCACGTCGTCGACCCAGGTCTGCCGGGTCCACTGCTCGGGGTTGTAGTCGCCGCCGTAGGCGAGTCCCTCGAGCCCGAGCGGCCAGGAGGGGCGGCGCACGGCACCGGCCGGCGATGCGGTGGGCGAGGAGAACTGGAATCGATCACGGGTCATGAGGCATGACCATGGCACGTCACGGAGGGCGCACGCAAGCGAAACGGGGGCATACGCCCGCGACCGGCTACACCCTTGACTGTAAACGATCACAGTTCTACGCTTCTGGCCTCACCACTCGGCCCCGAGCGGGCCGTCCATCGCAAGGAGGCGAGCATGATCAGTGCCACCCCATCCCGGCAGGGATGGCGCCCGTCGCGGCGCCAGCTGCTGCGGTCCGGAGCCGGCCTCGGCGCCGCCGGACTGGCCGGCGGAGCCCTTGCAGGCTGCGGATCGGCATCCTCTTCGGCGCCGGTGGAGCTGACCTTCTGGACGTGGGCGCCGGGCATCGAAGAGGTGGTGGCGCTCTGGAATCAGCAGAATCCGGACGTGCAGGTGCTCGTGAGCAGGCAGGACGCGGGCGACGCCGCTGTGACGAAGCTGCTCACGGCAGTGCGCGCGGGGAACGGTGCCCCGGACGTCGTCCAGGCCGAGTACCAGAGCATCACCTCCCTGGTCGCCTTCGACGCGATCGCCGACATCGCCGCGGATCTCGATCCCGGCACGGTGGAACATTTCGCCGAGGGCATCTGGTCCTCCGTCGGCATCGGCGACGGCGGGGTCTACGCGATCCCGCAGGACACCGGCCCGTTGCAGTTCTACTATCGCGAGGACATCTTCGAGGACCTGGGATTGTCCGCCCCCGAGACCTGGGACGAGTACGCCGAGGCGGCGCGCGTGGTCCATGACGCTGATCCCTCGATGTACCTGGGCACCTTCTCCTCGACCGATCCAGGCCTGTTCGTGGGCCTGGCGCAGCAGGCCGGAGCCTCATGGTGGGAGATCGAGGGCGAACGCTGGAAGGTCGAGATCGATGCTGAGCCCACCCGCCGGGTGGCTGAGTTCTGGGGCGGGCTGGTCGAGGAAGGGGTCATCTCCACCGAGCCGATGTACACCCCGCAGTGGAACGCGGCCCTGAACGATGGCACCCAGATCGGCTGGGTGTCCGCGGCCTGGGCGCCCGGCGTGCTCGAGGGCAACGCCGGCAGCACGGCCGGATCCTGGCGGATGTCCACCATCCCGCAGTGGGAGCCGGGCGCGAACGCCACCGGCAACTGGGGCGGCTCGGCAACGTCCGTGGTGGTCGGCAGCGACCACCAGGCCGAAGCCGTGCGCTTCGCGGAATGGATGAACACCTCGGCCGAGGGGGTGCTCGCCCTCGTGGAGGACAGCGGCGTCTTCCCGGCGGATCTGGCCAACGCGGAGGCCGCGCTCGAGGCGCCGCCGGAGTTCTTTTCCCATCAACCCGACTTCTACGAGCGCTCCACGCACAACGCGGACGGGGTGGAGCCCTTCACCTTCGGCCCGAACGTCAACGTCACCTATTCGCTGTTCAATGACGCCTTCGGGATCGCGACCCGGACCGCGACCGCCGCCGCCTTCGAGGAGGCGGTCACGACCGTGCACGAGGGCACCGTCGCCGATCTCGAGAACCAGGGGTACGACCTCGCATGAGCGCTTCCACGACCACCACCGGCTCGAGGCTGCGTCGGCGCACCGACCGCTTCGGGTACGTCTTCATCGCCCCGGCCGCGATCTGCTTCCTCGCCTTCCTGGCGATCCCCATCCTCTATGCCGTCTACGTCAGCTTCCGGCGTGAGCAGGTCGTCGGCCTCGGCCTGGGCGAGGGAGGCCGCAGCGAGGTGTGGGCAGGGCTGGGCAACTACGCGGCCGTGCTCGCCGACAGCGAGTTCCTCGCCAGCGCCCTGCGCGCCCTCGTCTACGGTCTGGTTCTGGTGCCGACCATGCTCGGGCTCGCCCTGCTGTTCGCACTCCTGCTGGACTCGGGTCGCGCACGGCTGCGGCGTCTGGCACGGATCGCGATCTTCCTGCCCTACGCCGTGCCATCGGTGATCTCCTCGCTCCTGTGGGGCTTCCTCTACCTGCCCGGCACCAGCCCGTTCCACTTCCTGGCCGAGGCCGCCGGCGGCGGGCTGCCGGACTTCCTGTCCCCGCAGCTGGTGCTGCTGGCGATCGCGAACATCGGCATCTGGGGCGGCACCGGCTTCAACATGGTGGTGCTGTACACCTCGCTGCGCTCGGTCCCGCGCGAGCTCTACGAGGCGGCCACGCTCGACGGCTGCTCCGAGCTGCAGACGGCGGTGCGGATCAAGGTCCCGATGATCCTGCCCTCGCTGATCATGACCTGCGTGTTCTCGATCATCGCGACGCTGCAGGTGTTCGCCGAGCCGATGCTGCTGCGGCCCCTGACCAACTCGATCTCCACGACCTGGTCGCCGCTGATGAAGATCTACCGCGACGCTTTCACCGAGAACGACATCTACACAGCCTCCGCGGGCTCCGTGCTGGTGGCCCTCGCAACCTTCGTCATCTCCTTCGGCTTCCTGCGCCTGGTGCGCAGCCAGGCCTTCGCCCAGGAAGAGCGGTGAGCACTGCCATGACCACCTCCACCACCCGAGCTCCGGCCACCACCCCCGGCCCGACGCCTTCCTCACGAAACGGCTCCCGCGGGGGCGGCGCCGAGCGGCCCTCGATCGTCGCCACCGGCGTGCTCGTCCTCGGTGCGCTGTACAGCCTGATCCCCATCGTCTGGGTGCTGTTCGCCGCCTCGAAGAGTTCCGACGAACTGTTCTCGACCTTCAGCTTCGCGCCGTCGGCGTACCTGCTGGAGAACCTGCAGGACCTCTTCGCATATCGCGACGGGCTCTTCCTGCGCTGGGCGGGGAACACCGCCCTGTACGCCGTCGGCGGTGCGCTGCTGTCCACGCTCGTCTCCGCCGCGGCCGGGTACGGCCTGGCGTTGTTCGACTTCCGCGGCAAGAAGCTGTTCTTCAACCTCATCCTCGCCGGCGTGCTGCTGCCGGCCGTGATCCTCGCCGTGCCGCAGTACCTGCTGTTCGCGCAGGCGGGGCTCGCCAACACCTACTGGGCGGTGCTGCTGCCCAGCATCCTGAACCCCTACGGGATCTACCTCGCCCGCATCTACGCGGGGGCCTCGGTGCCCCGGGAGATGATCGAGGCGGCGCGCACCGACGGCGCCGGCGAGCTGAGGATCTTCTCGCGCTTCGCCGTGCCGATGATGATGCCGGGCCTGGTCACGGTGTTCCTGTTCCAGTTCGTGGGGATCTGGAACAACTACATGCTCCCGTACATCATGCTCGGCGACGACTCGCTGTTCCCCATCACCGTGGGCCTGTCCACCCTCATGAATCAGGGCGCTTCCCAGCCCGCCATGTACACAACGGTGATCACCGGGTCGCTGGTCTCGATCATCCCGCTGATCGCGCTCTTCCTGCTGCTGCAGAGGTACTGGCAGTCGGATCTCACCGGCGGCGCTGTCAAGGGGTGACCGCTCACGGCCTGAGCACAGCCACGGGCGAACGGCCCCCACCGGGAGATCACAGGTCGAGCTGCCCGCGACCCCGCACGCGGAGGCGGCGTGCGCTCGCTGCCCCGCTCTCGGCGATACTGGCATCCCGATGCCCGCCCGTGGAGAGGGCACGCGGGGGAGAGAGTGGAGGAACGACGTGGCTGCAGCACGGTCGGACAGGGCCCCCAGACGGCCGACGATCTCGGACGTCGCGCGGCGTGCCGGCGTCTCGACCGGGACGGTCTCGCGCTATCTGAACGGCGGCCACTGGGTCTCCGCGGAGTCCTCGAAGCTGATCACGCGCGCGATCCGCGAGACGGGCTACGTCGCCAACTCGACCGCCCGCCAGCTGCGCACCGGCCGCAGCGGCACGGTGGCCTTCGTGGTCGACGAGGCCCCGGCACGCTTCTTCGAGGACCCGAACTTCGAAGCGCTCGTGGTCGCAGTGGGAGACGCCCTCGCCGCGCGTGACAGGTCCATGGTGCTGCTGCTGGCAGGGGATGCGCAGAGCGCGGCTCGTGCCGAGACGTTCCTCGTCACCAGCGGTGTGGACGGCGCCGTGACCGCCTCCGCCCATCCCGAGCACCAGCTGTTCGAACGGATCCAGGCTGCGGGCATCCCCCTGGTGAACGTGGGCAGCCCGACCGGCCTCGAGGACCGCATCGCCTTCGTCGCCGCTGATGAGCGGGAGGGCGCCCGGTTGATGGCCGAGCATCTCATCGCCCAGGGTGCCCGCCGGATCGCCGTGATCGCGGGGCCCGCACACTCACCCGGTGGGACGCTGCGCCCCGACGCCTTCACCGCGGCGGTCGATGCCTCAGCCAGCGAGGGGGCCGCTCCGGTCGTGATCGGTCTCCGGCACGGTGACTACACCGTCGAGAGCGGGAGAGCTGCGGCGCGGACGCTTCTGGCCGAGCACCCGGAGATCGATGGCATCTTCGCCGCTAACGACCAGATGGCCCGCGGCGCGATCGACGCGCTGCGGGAGGACGGGCGGTCCGTGCCGGAGGACGTCCTGGTCGGCGGGTTCGACGACTCCGCGTTCGCCGGGACCGAGGTGCCGCTGCTGACGACGGTGCGGCAGGACTTCGGCCGCATCGCCGAGGAGCTGGTCGACGCCCTGGACAAGCAGATCGACGCGGGGGTGCGGACCAACGTCATCGTGCCCGTCCAGCTGGTGGTGCGAGACTCCACCGTCCGTCCCGGCAGCTGATATCCACGTGCGTGGGCGCACCGGCCCTCCGGCGCCGACCGCGGGGCCGTCCGCGGTCGTCGATGAGCGCGCTCCTCACCTCTCCCCGCTCACCATCCGCTGCCAGCGCCGGGGAGGTTTTCCGGGCGGGGTCCGGCAGTGCGCCGGCTGAGCGGCTGGGCCCGGTCCTGCACCGCGAAGGCTGAGCGGCTGGGCCCGGCCCTGCACCGTGAAGGCTGAGCGGCTGGGCCCGGTCCTGCAGCGCGCAGTCTGGCGGCTCGGCCCTGCACCTACTGGCGCTATGCCAGCACATGTCCCGAAATACGGGGGTGTCTGCTGGCTCAGCGCCAGTGGATGCAATTCGGGCTGCTGGCTCCGCGTCAGTCGGGGCAGCTCCGCGCCGGGGCGTGCAACTGTGCGCTGTGCACCGGTGCGAGCCGCGGTCACCGGTGCACAGCGCACAAGCGCAGCGGGCAGGGTACCGGGGCCGGCACCCGGCAGCGCAGCGGGCAGGGCACCGGGGCCGGCACCCGGCAGCGCAGCGGGCAGCGTCCGTCATGCGGTGTCGGGCCCGACCGTCACTCCGCGGCGGCGTCGCCCTCCGCGTCGGGGTCGTCCACCGCTGCGGCGTCCGCCCCCGTGACCCATTCGGACAGGTGCTGGGACAGGGCGAGGCGGCTGGGCTCGTGGCAGTACATCATGTGCCCGGCCTCGTAGTACTCGACGCGGATCCGGTCGCTGTAGTCCTCCCGCGGGATCGCGAGCTGGGCGAGCACGTGCTCGCTCGCGTGGAAGGGGGTGGCGGCGTCGTGATAGCCGTGCGAGACGAGCACCGTCGTGTGCGGGGACTTGCGCAGCAGCCGGGCGAGGTCCGAGGCGACCTCCACCGAGCGGTTCTCGAAGTCCTTGTAGCTCCACGGATGCACCCGGCCGGACATGATCTCGTAGACCACGTCGCTGGTGAACTCCAGCTCCCCGCCGAGGTACTGGTTGATCGTCGCGGTGTAGGACGGGGCGAGCTGGTCGATCGACGGGTCGGTCTCCATCCGCGCCGCGTTGCCGTCCCCGGCGGGCGCGGTGAAGCGGCCGTCGATCCGCCCGGTGATCAGGCCCTCCTCGCGCAGCAGCTCGGCGAGGAAGGCCATGTGCTCCACGCGCAGGTCGGCGCGCTCGACCCATTCGGGGTCCACGCCGATGAGCGCGCCGATCCGGGCGGCGGCCTCCTGCTTCTGCGCCGGATCCAGGCGCAGCCCGGCCGCGAGCAGCGCCGGGTACTCCTGCTCGGCGAAGGCCTCCGCCTCGTCGACCACGTCCTGCAGCAGCCGGTCCTCGTGCTTGCCGTGGGCGTGCGCGATCGCGGCATAGGTGGGCAGGTAGTGGAGGTAGGGGCGGTCGTTGCCCGCGGAGAAGACGATCGTGCCGAAGTCGAGCACCGGCGAGATCAGCGCGATCCCGGCCACCGCCACGTAGTAGCGGTCCATGAGGTGCGCGGCCACCGCGGAGGCGCGGGTGGTGCCGTAGGACTCGCCCGCCAGGTAGATCGGCGAGGTCCAGCGCCGGTTGCGGGTGAGCCAGTCGATGATGAACGCGGCGATGAGGTCGCGATCCTCGGCCAGGCCGTGGTGCCGGTTCGGCTTCTGTCCCGGCGCGGGGCGGGAGTAGCCGGTGGTCATCGCGTCGACGACCACCAGGTCCGCGTCCTTGAGGATCGTCTCGTGGTTGTCGAGCAGCTGGTGCGGGGGAGCGGCGGGTGCGCCGGCGTCCCCGGACTCCACCCGGCGCGGGCCGAGCAGGCCCAGGTGCAGCCACACCGTCGAGGCGCCCGGCCCGCCGTTGAACGCGAACATCACCGGGCGCGGGGCATCATCGGTGCCGGGGACCACGTAGGAGACGGAGAACAGCTCCGCGTAGGCGGCGCCGCGGTCGTACTCCTCGCCCTCGGGCTCCTCCTTCAGCACCACGGTGCCGGCGGTGGCCGTGTAGTCCAGCGGCCCTTCCGGCAGGGACAGCGAGTGCACCGTGGTGACCAGGCGGTCCTCGGGGATCGCGGGCTTGTCGCCGCCCCGCGTCTCGGCGGCCGACGGGCCGGTGCCGGGCTGATCGGCGCGGGCAGGGCTGGGCTGGTCGCTCACACGTGCTCCTTCATCGGATCGGACGTCGCCATCGATGCTACGCGGGCCCCGGCACGTCGCGGGGCCCGCCCGCCGTGCGGCGGGGCGGTGCGGCAGTGCGGTGGTGCGGCAGTGCCGCGCGGCCTCGGCGGGCCGAGCCGGGAAGCGCGAATCCCCCGATCCCGCCCGGGTGGGCGGACATCGGGGGAGTCGACGGAGGCGGCCGGCGAGCGCCGAGCTGCCTGCTCAGTCCAGTGCGGCGATGTCGCGGGAGTCCTCGGCGCCGGGCTCGTTCTCGCGGACCACCATGCGGATCGGGTCCACCTTGGTCCAGATCATGAACAGGGCGCCGGCGATCAGCATCGCCAGGCCCGCCCAGAGGTTGGCGTTCAGCCCGTCGGTCTTCGCGGCCTCGTCGGGCCCGAAGGCGAAGAGGCCCATCGCCAGCAGCGCCAGGCCGAACAGGCCCAGCAGCGCGCCGATGAAGTTGCGGATGTCGAAGGCGCCGGCGGTCTGCACCGTCGCGTCCTCGGGGAGGTCTGCGGTCGGCCCGGTGGTCGGGTCCTGATCCTTGTGTGCACTCATGGGTGTTCTCCTCCGTCCGCGCTCAGGCGAAGACGATGTTCAGGATGATGACCATGGCCAGGCCGAGGCCGGCCATGGGGACGGGGCGGCGCCAGAGCGGCAGGTCCTTCTCATCGGAATCGACGAGATCCGCCTTCGGGGTCTCCGAGTAGACCAGGCCCTTCAGCGCGTGGGCGGGCTTCGGGGCGGTGAACTGGGTGACCACCACCGAGACCACGATGTCGACCACGAACGCGGTGGCGGCGCTCATGAAGGCCAGGCCCTGACCGGGCAGCTCGAAGAGGTGGAAGAAGGTCGAGGAGGACCACAGGATCACCGCGGCGAGGGTGCCCGAGGCGAGCCCGGACCAGCCGGCCGCCGGGGTCATCCGCTTCCAGAACATGCCCAGGATGAAGGTCGCGAACAGCGGGGCGTTGAAGAAGCCGAAGAGGGTCTGCAGGTAGTCCATCAGGTTCGCGAACTGCCCGGCGATGAGAGCCGTGAAGATCGCGAGCACGCAGGCCGCGGCGGTGGCGATGCGCCCCACCAGGGTGTAGTGGGCGTCGGGCGCGTCCTTCTTCACGTACTGCTGGTACAGGTCGTAGCTGACCACGGTGTTGAAGGCGGAGATGTTCGCGGCCATGCCGGCCATGAACGCCGCCAGCAGCCCCGCGATCGCGACGCCGAGCAGGCCGTTGGGCAGCACATCGCGCATGAGCAGCAGCAGGGCGTCGTTGTAGGTCACGCCGGTGGCGGCCGCGCCGGTCGCATCGCCGGCGACGTCGAGCTGCTTGAACTCGGTCAGCTCGCCGACGAGCACCGCCGCGATCATGCCCGGGATGATCACGATGAAGGGGATGAACATCTTGGGGAACGCGCCGATGATCGGCGTCATCCGGGCGGCGGTGATGGACTTCGAGGCCATCGCGCGCTGGACCTCGACGAAGTTCGTGGTCCAGTAGCCGAAGGAGAGCACGAAGCCCAGGCCGAACACGATGCCGACGACGGACAGCACGGGGCTGTCGAAACCGGACAGCGCCTGTCCCGGCCAGGTGTGCAGCTGCTCCTCGCCGAGCATGCCGTCCCCGGCGACGCGCTCCTTCATGCCGCTCCAGCCGCCCACGCGGTGCAGGCCGATGAGGGTCAGCGGCAGCAGGGCCGCGACGATCACGAAGAACTGCAGCACCTCGTTGTAGATCGCTGCGGAGAGACCGCCGACGGTGATGTAGAACAGCACGAACGCGGCGGCGACCACGAGGCCCACCCACTGCGGCCAGCCCAGCAGACGGTTCACGATGGTGGCGAGCAGGTAGAGGTTCACGCCGGCGATGAGCAGCTGCGCGAGCGCGAAGCTCAGCGCGTTGACCAGGTGCGCGCCGGTGCCGAAGCGCATGCGCATGAACTCGGGGACCGAGCGCACCTTCGAGCCGTAGTAGAAGGGCATCATCACGACGCCCAGGAACAGCATCGCGGGGATCGCGCCGACCCAGAAGTAGTGCATGGTCGGCATGCCGAACTCCGCGCCGGTGGCGGACATGCCCATGATCTCCACCGCGCCGAGGTTGGCGGAGATGAACGCGAGGCCGGTGACCCAGGCGGGCAGGGACCGGCCGGAGAGGAAGAACTCGATCGAGGTGGAGATGCCGCGCTTGGCGTACCAGCCCACACCGAGGACGAAGGCGAAGTACAACGCGATGATCGCGTAGTCGATCCACTGGGCGTCGAGGCGGAGGTCGACCATGAAGCAGTTCCTTGGGGACGGGGGGATGGGAGCGGCGCGGCACGGCCTCGGGCGAGGTGGTCACGGCGGGGGATGGCAGCTCGCGCTGACGGGCGCTGACGTTACCACTGCGCACGCGGTGGTGGGCGGTCACTTCCGGCAAACGCCTGACGGGGCCGCATTCGGCGTGATATAGGCAACCTCCGTCGCATGGTCATCGCAGGTCAGCGGTGCTCTCCGAGGTGGGAGGAACGGTCCGGTCCGCGTCCCCGCGCGCTGCGGTGCAGGGGCCCGGTGATCCTGCGGGCGCTGCTGCGCTGCGGGCCGGGGTGACAGGACCCGCACGATCATCGAGTAGCATCCTCCTCCGTGAACGTTCACGGTCTGCGAGGTGCCGCACCTCGACCCGGGCGGGCTACGCTCGCAGGAGACTCGACGACGAGGAAGGACGATGACAGAACTATGACGCCACGTCTGTCCCGGCGCACCGCGCTGGCGGGATCCGGAGCGGCGATGCTCGCCGGGCTGGCCGCCTGCGCACCGCCGAATCCGGGCAATGTCAATGAAGAGCCCACGATCCCGCCGAGCGACGGCCCGGTGACCATCAGCTACTGGGCCTGGCTGAAGGACCTGCAGAAGGTCGCCGACGTCTTCAACGAGACGCAGGATCGGATCAAGGTCGAGACCACCTGGATCCCGGGTGGCAACACCGGCGGCTACGCGAAGATCCTCTCCGCCGTCTCCGCCGGCGGCGGCCCGGACCTCGCCCAGGTCGAGCTGCGCCAGGTCCCGGAGTTCGCCCTCGCCGGTGCGCTGACGGATCTGAACCGCTACGGCTTCGCCGAGGAGACGGAGGCCTACGACCCCGGCGCCCTGAGCCAGGTGAAGGTCGGGGACACCTACTGGGCCGTCCCCCAGGACACCGGCCCCGTGGCCACCTTCTACAACCGCGAGGTGCTCGAGGGCGAGCTCGGCCTCAAGCCTCCGGCCACCTGGGAGGAGTTCCGCGAGACCGCCGGGACCGTCTCCGAGGCCGGCAAGGACCTCATCACCCTGGACCCCTCGGACGGGTCCTACCTCATCGCCTGGATCATGCAGTCCGGCGCGGTGTGGTTCCGCCCCGAGGGCGACGGCTGGATCGTCGACATGACGGGCGAGGACTCGATGCGCGTCGCCGAGTACTGGGACGAGATCCTCGCCGAGAAGATCATCGGCACCGGCTACGGCGCGTTCTCCACGCCCTGGATGGCGGCCGCCGGCGAGGGCAACATCCTCGCCACCGTCTCCGGCTCCTGGTCCGATGCGCTCATCGAGTCCGTGCCGAACGGCTCGGGCAAGTGGGCGGCCGCGCCCATGCCCACCTGGTCCGACGGCTACGCCTCCGGCGCCCACGGCGGATCCGCCGCCGCGGTGCTCTCGACGAGCAAGCACCCGACCGAGGCGCTCGAGTTCCTCACCTGGATGTGCACCGACCCCGCCGGGATCGACGCGATGATCGAGTTCTCCGGCATCGGCTGGTCGCCGGCGAAGGACTACATCGGCGAGATCCGGCAGGAGCCCTCCGAGTTCTTCTCCGGACAGAACTACAACGAGGAGGTCATCCAGCCCATGGCCGAGGGACAGAATCTCGAATGGACCTGGGCTCCGCTCATGCAGCGGGCCCAGGACATGATCGGCGACGGCATGAGCACCGCCGTGACCGGAGAGATCCCCCTGGTGGACATGCTCCCCCAGACGCAGGCGAAGATCGTCGAGATCATGCGCGACATGGGACTGAATGCGGAGGAGGCACGATGAGGTCCAAGACAGCTCCCTGGCTCCTGCTGGGCCCGTTCCTGATCGTCTTCATCGGCACGATGATCGTGCCGATCATCATGGCGATCGGGTACTCGTTCAACTCCGTCGAGCGCTCCGGCCTGCTCGGCGAGGGCGGCCTGACCAACACCTTCGCCGGCTTCGACAACTACCTCAAGGCGCTGTCGAACCCGAACTTCGTCGAGTCGATCGGGCGCATGATCCTCTTCGGCGTCGTGCAGGTGACCGTGATGATCGTGGCCGCCACGATCCTCGCCCTGCTGCTGGAGAGCGCGAACGCGAAGTGGCCCGGCTTCTTCCGCGCCACCTACTTCCTGCCCTACGGCATCCCCGGCGTGATCGCCACGATCCTGTGGTCGTTCCTGTACATCCCGGGCCTGAGCCCGATCGTGGACGTGCTGAGCTGGGTGGGCATCGAGATCGACTTCCTCGGCCCGAACATGGTGCTGTGGTCCATCGCGAACATCGTGACCTGGACCTACACCGGCTACAACATGCTGATCATCATCGCCCAGCTGAAGTCGATCCCCGGTGAGCTCTACGAGGCCGCGAAGATCGACGGCGCCAGCGGCTTCCGCGTGGCCATGGCGATCCAGCTGCCGCTGATCCGCCCCGCCCTGCTGCTGACGATCATCTTCTCGATCATCGGCACCCTGCAGCTGTTCGCCGAGCCGCGGCTGCTGCAGACCATGAGCGCCGGGATCACCTCGGAGTACACCCCGAACATGTCCGCCTACGCCTTCGCGTTCCAGTACAACGACGTGGGCATGGCGGCCGCGCAGGCCGTGATCATCGCGGTCTCCGCCTTCCTCCTCTCGGCGGTCGCGCTGGGAATCTCCAACTGGACGGAGAAGCGTCGATGAGCACTTCGAACCCCACCCATGACACGGCCGCGCCCACCGGGCGCCGCCGGGCCGACGCCAAGCGGTCCTCGCAGGAGCACCGCACCGGGGCCCGCGACGCGGGGCGCAAGCCGACCACCACCATCCTGGTCACCGCGATCCTCGCGATCGTGGCGATCTACTTCCTGGTCCCCGTCTACTGGGTGGTCATCAACGCCACCAAGTCCACGGAGGACCTGTTCGGCTCCAACGGCTTCTGGTTCGGCGAGAGCTTCCAGCTGTGGGAGAACCTCAAGTCCGTGCTCACGGCGAACGGCGGGATCTTCCCGCGCTGGGCGCTGAACTCCGTGATCTACGCGGGCATCGGCTCCGTGGTGGCCACGTACTTCGCGGTCGCCGCCGGCTACGCCCTGGCCAAGTACCGCTTCCCGGGGCGGCGCTTCATCTACGTGCTGGTGCTCGGCGGTGTGCTGGTGCCCGGCACCGCCGTGGCGCTGCCGCTGTTCTTCCTGTTCAGCTCGATCGGGATCACCAACACCTACTGGTCGGTGCTGATCCCCTCGCTGGTGAGCCCCTTCGGCCTGTTCCTGGCCTCGATCTACTCGAGCGCCGCCGTGCCCGACGAGATGCTCGAGGCCGGACGGCTCGACGGCGTGGGGGAGCTGGGTCTGTTCCACCGTCTCGCGCTGCCGCAGCTCACGCCGGCGATCGTCACCGTGGTGCTGTTCCAGTTCGTCGCGATCTGGAACAACTACATGCTCCCGCTGGTCATGCTGGCCGACGAGAAGCTCTATCCGATCACCCTGGGCCTGGACAACTGGAGGGCGCAGACGGACCGGCTGCCGGAGTTCTACCAGCTGACCACCGGCGGCGCGCTGCTGTCGGTGATCCCGCTGGCGATCCTCATCCTGGTGCTGCAGCGCTTCTGGCGCGGCGGCCTCACCGAGGGCTCCGTCAAGGGCTGAGCCGGGCCGGCTCGCCCGTGCGGCGGGTGCGGCGGGTGCAGCCGCGCCCGCCGGCCTCTCCGGCCCGGTGGCCGCGCCCGTCGGCCTCGCCCGTGCGGCGGCCGGGCTCGTTTGGTCGGGTACGGGCGTCACAGCGACCGCTACGCCGTATATGGCATACAGGTCGCGCTGGCGCCAGTACCCGACCAAGGCCTTGCCGGCTCTCAGTAGGTTTCGACGACACGGACGTCGTCGACGTTGATCCACTGATCCGCTGCGGCTTCCGAGTAGAAGCCGAGCTCCAGCTGCCCAGTCGTCACGCTCACCTCGAGCGCGACGCGGATCCACGAGCTCGAGGACACGGGAAGGTCGGCTCGGGCCTCGGGCGCACCATGTCCCTTGACGTACATGTACGCGGCCTCCTGCCCTCCGCTGTTCAGCACCCACGCCGACACCTGGTGAGTGCCGTGAGAGAGCCCCTCGACGATCTGGAACGTCGACACCGTGTGGGCCGTAGCCTTCCAGTGCGTGAGTTTGTATGAGCCGACGACGGCGGGATCTTGGGTGAAGATGGCGTCCAGGTCGTTCGGGTCCTCGGCCCAGACGCCCCAGCCGCTCGGGCTGTTGGTGTATCCGTCAGCCTCGAATCCGCCGTTGACCACGTGATTTTCTCGCGGGAGCTCGCCGAAGACCGAGAGCGTGCTGAGCGCCTCGCCGTCCCAGTCGAACAGCGTCTGGTTGTCCCAGGGGTTCGACAGCGTGCCGGGGTCATCGTTGTCGGCCTTCCCGGCCTCCGACCCCCAATGGGCGCCGTCGACGGGGAGCCAGGTGGGCTCCCACCAGACGAGACCTCGGCCGCGGCCGTCGGGGACTGCGAGCACGATATCGCGCAGGTCCCGGAGGAATGCGGTCTGCCCTGCGACGGTGGCCGGGTAGCCGCCATCCTCCTCCTCGGCGGTGTAGAACGAGTTCCCGAGACCGTCCCCGTCCTCGAGGGTCCAGGCGTAAGCGGTTTCGACGACGAGGACGTCCTTGCCGTATCGCCCGCTGATGTCATTGAGGTTGTCGGCGAGTTCGCCCATGGTCCCGTGCCAGAACGGGTAGTAGGAGAGCCCGATGACATCGAAATCCACGTTCTCGGCCACGATGCCGTCGAACCACCATCGGTAGAGCGCGTTGTCCCCTCCATGGTCGAGGTGGAGGATGATCTCGACACCCTCGCCGGGCCCGAGCGCACCGCGGACTCCGTCGATCCCGGATCGGAGCAGCTCGGCGAGCTGGGAGAAGTCCGGATTGCCGGCGCCGACCTTCCCGTCGTCCCACAGGATGCCGGCGGTCGTCTCGTTCCCCATCTGCACCATGTCGGGGAGCACACCGGCCGATCGCATCTGCCCGATCACGTCCTCGGTGTAGTCGTGGACGGTATCGACGAGATCGGCGTAGGACAGGGATCGCCAGGCCTTCGGCTTGGTCTGCGTTCCCGGGTCCGCCCACCAGTCGCTCAGGTGGATGTCGAGCAGAATCCGCATGCCGTGAGCTTTCGCCCGTCGAGCCATCGCGATCGTCGCGACCAGGTCGTTGGTCCCGCCGCCGTACGCCTCACCCGCCGCTGTGTACGGGTCGACCCAGAGTCGAAGGCGTGCAAGGTTCATTCCCGAGGCTGCCATGAGCGCGACGGGATCCGTGACGATCCCGCCGTCGGAGAAGACCCCGCCGCGTTCTTCGACCTCGGCGAGCATGCCGAGATCGCCTCCCATGATGAGCTCGTCGCCGGCCGCACGGGCCTGCTCGGCCGGACCGATGGCACCGAGTCCGAAGCCCGCAGCGACAAGCCCTGCAGTTCCGAGGACGACTGTGCGCCGTGTGGGTTGCCGTATCGCATCGTTCGAGAACGTCATCGTTCATCTCCTTCCTGCCGCAGCTCTCGCTGCGGGCCGCCGCGGCCCCGTGCCGCGGGCGTCTCATGGCGGAACGCCGCCCACGAGTCGAGTGCTCGGCCGTCCTCGTCGAACAGCGCCTGGTTCGACCAGTTGTTCCCGGGCTCTGCCACGTCGTCGCCGTACTCCATGCCTGCGCGGCTCGCCCAGCTGGTGCCCTCGATCGGGATCCACGCCGGTTCCCAATACACGAAACCGAGTCCGCGATGGTCAGGCACTCCTGCGAGCGTTGTGCTCAGGTCCTCGAGGAAGTGCCGTTGTCCATCGACAGTTGCGGGGTACCCCAGGTTCACGGCGGACTCCGCGTCGAAGATCGCAAAGGCGCCGTCGGCAGTATCGGGTCGATGCGCATAGGCGGTCTCGACGACGCACAGGTCTTTCCCGAAGCGTTCGACCAGGGAGGCGAGGTTCCGTCCGAGATCGTCGAGGGTTCCGTGCCAGATCGGGTAGTAGGACAGGCCGATCACGTCGAAGTCGACTCCGCGTGCGGTGATCTCATCGAACCAGCCGCGGTAGAGGTCTGCCGCCCCGCCGAAGTCGAGGTGGAGGATGATGCGGGTATCCGGTGACTCGGCACGGACCGCCCGTGCTCCTGCTGCGAGAAGGCAGGAGAGGGTGTCGAACTGTCGTCTGCGCTCGTCCGGGTCCACGTCCTCGAATCGCCTCTCCTCGAAGAGGTAGCGGGGCGTGCGGCCGACGGGCCAGAGCATCCCGTTGGTGATCTCGTTGCCGACCTGGACGTAGGCGACCTCGATCCCCTCGTCGGCGAAGCGGCGCATGACCGTGAGCGTGTAGTCCTCGACGGCGCCGGCGAGCTCGCTCTCGTCCAGCTCTGACCAGGCGCGGGGGAGACGCTGCTTCTTCGGGTCGGTCCAGAAGTCGCTGTAGTGGAGGTCGAGCATGACATCGAGCCCCGCCTCCCGGGAACGGCGGGCAAGCCGGATGGTCCGCTCGAGATCGTTCGTGCCGCCGAGATACGGGGCACCGTCCTCGTCGTAGGGGTCGACCCACAGGCGTAGACGCGAGAGTGTCGCTCCTTCGGCTGCCATGATCGCGAATGGATCATCGGAAGTCCGGTCTCGGTGGGAGAACACGGCGCCGAGCTCCTCGAGCTCTTCGGTCATCGACGCGTCCGCGCCGCGGATCTGAAGGGTCATCCCTTCTCCCCTCCGGCCGTGAGGCCGCTGATCAGGTGCTTCTGAAGCACGATGTACAAGATGGTGATGGGCACCGCGACCAGGACGGCCCCGGCGGCGAAGGTGGTGAACTCGTTGCGGGTCTCGTCGGCGATCATCTCGAACAGGCCGATGGCGATGGTCTTGTGCTGAGGGCTGCTGATCAGCAGTTTCGGGAGGATGAAGTCCATCCAGGGCACGGCGAACTGGGTGATCGCGACGAAGGTCAGCATCGGTTTCATGAGAGGGAGGATGATGCGGGTGAAGATCCGTGTCCGCGAGGCACCGTCGATGAGTGCCGCTTCGTCGAAGCTCGTGGAGATGCCGTCGACGTACCCTTTGAGCAGCCACGTGTTATAGGGAAGCTGTGCGGCAAGACTCGCGACGATCAGCCCCGTGAGGCTGTCGAGCAGGCCGAAATTCAGGAACAGCATGTAGACGGCGATGGCGCTGAGGAACGCAGGGAAGATCTGCAGTATCAGCATCGACGTCAGCGCGAACGTTCGACCGCGAAAGCGCAGCCGGGAGAAGATGTAAGCGCTGAACGCCGATATGACGACGCTGAGGACCATGTTGCTCGTCGCGACGATGAGCGAATTCAGATACCACCGTGGAAAATCGGTTGCGGTGAGAAGTCGGACGTAGTTCGCAAGTGAGGGGTCCGAGGGGATTGCGGAGGCTTGGGCGAGCCCACCGGTCGCTCCGAAGGACGCCCCGACGACCCACACCAGCGGGTAGATGACGACGACCGCGAGCACGGCGAGCTCGATGTGGATGAGGATCGTCTTCGCCCTGTCCCAGAGCACGGCGGTACCGGTGCTGCGCGCAGAGCCGCCGGCGCGTGCGGTGCGACCGGCACCGGATGGGCGGGTGGTGCCGATGATGTCAGAGCTCATCGAATGCCCTCGATCTCTTGAGGTTCCACAGGGAGAAGGTGCCTACCAGGACGAAGATGACGATCGACATGACCGCACCGATGTTGTACAGGCGGTTGTCGACGGTCAGTGTGAACAACCAGGTGATGAGGAGGTCCGTGCTTCCCGCGAATTGGTAGTTCGAGTTCGCGGGCCCACCCTCGGTGAGGAAGTAGATGACTCCGAAGTTGTTGAAGTTCGCGACGAACGCGAGCACGGCCAGCGGGGCGGTCGCCCGATAGATGATCGGGAAGGTGATCCGGCGCAGGATCTGCGACGACGATGCGCCGTCGAGCACTGCTGCCTCGTAGTAGTTCTTGTCGATGTTGGTCAGTGCGCCGCCGATGAGCGCCATGAAGTACGGGAAGCCGAGCCAGAGGTTCACGAGCAGCGCCATCACCCGAGCGAGCAAGGCGTTGCTGGGGTCCGTGAACCAATAGATGCGCTGGTCGATCAGGCCCCAGTCGAGCAGGATCTGGTTGATCGGTCCGAACTGTCCGTTGAACATCGATCGGAAGACGAGTGCGGAGATCATCGCCGGCACGGCCCACGGCAGGATGTAGATGCTCCTCCAGAACCGTGGGTACCGGACACGCGAGCTGTTGAGGATGACCGCCTGGATGAATCCGAAGAGATATGTCGTCACGGTTGCGACGATCGCCCAGACGACGGTCCATGTGAGCACGCCGAGAAAGGTGCCCGACCAGGCTTTGATGGAGAAGATGGCCGTGAAGTTCGACAGGCCGACCCAGTCGACGAGGGACAGCGGAGGCAGGTTGTCGCGGTTGTAATTCGTGAAGGCGATGAGGATGCCGAAGATGATCGGCAGAGCGCTCACGAACAGCAGCAGCGCCAGAAGCGGCGACAGCACGATGTATGCGTACGACGACTGCCACAGAGTCGTGAAGTACTCGCGCGAGGTGGGTGCGGTCCCCGTTCGAATGAGGATGCGCCGCGTACGCACCGCATCGATGACGTTCCAGGCATAGAGCGCGGCGATCACGAGCAGGGTGAGCAGAGCGATCAAGCCGTTGACCATCAGGACGATCGAGTGGTCGCCGCCGGTCAGGCCTGTCAGGCCCGTCGACCGCGGCTCGGTGCCCAGTGTGATCAGGCCCCACAGCCCTCGGAGGAAGAACCCGCCGTTCCTCCTGAAGCTGTAGCTGGTCAGATTGCCGTAGTAGCCGGTCACCAGCTCTGTCGCGACCGTCGCCACCATGAGAGTGAGGAAGATGAGCCCCTTGGCGTACTGGCGGTTCATGGCCTGTCCGCTTCCCCACAGGAGTGCGGAGGCCAGCCCTGCCACCCACGCGGACGACTGCTGCGGTGCAGGTCGCTCCGGAGCCGACGGCGGCGCTTCCCTCTTCGCGAGCGTGTGTGTCATGGGGCCTACTCCCCGAGACTCGAGAGGTTCTGGTAGTCGGTTTGCGCTTGGCTCTGTGCGTCTCCGACCTCGAGGATGCCGTCCCAGACCTGGGTGACGAGCGCATTGCCCACCGTGTACATGTACGCGGGGATCTCTTCGACGAGATCGGAGTTCTGGGACTGTGCGAGAACCCCCTGGGCGTGCTCGTCGTCGGCGAGTCCCTCGATGCTCGAGGAGAGCTCCGGGGTCAGTGCGGGAACCGCCCCGATGGAGGAGTAGAGCGCCTCGGCGCCGGCTTCGGAGGCCATGAAATCGGCGAGGACGCGGGCTGCGGCCGGGTAGGGGGTGTAGCCGGAGACCACGGCGACCGACAGGCCGGCCAGGGAGAGCGCGGTGGAGCCGTCCGCGGCGGTGGGCAGCGTGGTGACCCCGTACTCGAAGCCGAGGCTCTCGGCGGCAGGGTCGAAGTCACCGAAGGCCCAGGGGCCGGTGATGACGTATGGCGTCTCACCCTTGGCGAACTCGTTCTCGACGGAGTCGTAGGTCGCGTCAGCCGAGTTCACGTCCCAGATGTCCCGCAGGCTCGCGAAGTACTCGAGGCCGGCGGTCAGCTCGGAGGAATCGAGTTGAGGGTCCTCCAGGTCCCCGTCGGGATAGAGCCGCCAGCCGAGAGAGGACAGAACCGGATAGGCGTAGTACATCTCCCCAGCGAGGAATCGGATCGTCCAGGTGTTTGCGGCGCTGTCGTTGTAGCTCGCCGCGAGGTCGGTGATCTCTTCCCAGGTGGTGGCCGGCTCCTCGGAGCCGGTGAGGCTCTTCAGGAGGGTCCGGTTGTAGAACAGCGCGATCGATTCGGTCGCGATCGGCACGCCGTGCATGGCGCCTTCACGGCTGACGGCGGCGGCGAACACCGGGCCGGATCGCTCGGTGAGCGCGTCCTCGTACTGACCGATGGGTGCGGCCGTCCCGGCGTCGATGGCGCTGGAGAGCTGGTCGTACTGGAGCGTGAAGACATCGGCACCGCTGCCGGCTTCTCCATCGAGCGCCATGCGCTCGCCCGCATCGACCTTGGCGACGATCTCGACATCGATCTTCACGTCGGGGTGGACATCCTGGAACGCCGTGACGATGGCGTCGCCGTACTCCTCGTACTCGACCCAGAGGGTCAGGGGCGCCTTGCCGGTGGCGACCTCCTCTTCCATCACGTAGCCCCCGCTGGCCTCGTCCCACTCGAGGCCGCCGTCCGCCCCGCCCTCGGCGGGGGCTTCAGTGCAGGAGCTCAGGGCCGTGACCGCGGTGGCCCCGATCGCTGCGCCGCCGAGGATCATGCTCCGCCGGCTGGGGTGTCCGGTATGTCCTGATGAGTACGCCATCGTCGCTCTCCTTCTGTTGCGGCCCTGCATCCTTGCGCGGCCTGTCGAGAAGCGGCCCCTCCCGTCTCGGGCCACCGGGTCAGCCAATGCATCGATGCAGTGACTGTGATCGATTACAGTAAAAGGTGCCCTAGGTGGTCCTGTCAAGGTTCATGTCGGGCCAGCAGTGCGGAAGTTTTTCCGCTTCGTGTCTGTGAACGATTCCGGCAAGTGGGTCGCCCGGCTTGTCCCGGCAGTCCTCCTGCGCTTGAGTGGGCGCATGAGAGATGTTCACGCCCGGCTCCGCCATCGGCGGCGCGACCTGTTGGCTGCTGGGGCAGCATTCCCGTTGGCCGCGCTCGGCCTCGCGGCCTGCGGCGGGGGTGACGGCCCAGATCCGGACCTGCGGGCCGACCTGCCCCGCGCCGAGGTGGGCCCGGCCCGGGACGCCGGCGACCTGGTCATCCCGTTCACCGCGACGCTGCTGGCCGCGATCGACCGGGCACCCGTCAACGCCGTCTGCTCACCGCTGTCGGCGCAGGTTGCGCTGGCCATCATCGGGATGGGCGCGGCCGGGAGCACTCGCGCGCAGATGGAGGAGGTGCTCGGCGGCCCCACGGACGAGCTCGCCGCCTCCGCCAATACGCTCGCCCAGGTGCTCACCGCCGTCGGCGACCGGGAACGCGAGCTCGCGGAGGAGGAGGCGCCCGAACCGGCGACCGCCTCCCTGGTCAACGGCACATGGGTGCAGGAGGGGATGGAGGTGCGCGAGCCGTTCCTGGAGGACCTCGCCACCTGGTTCGGCAGCGGCCTGTTCGAGGCGGATTTCGTCGATGAGGCTGCGCGGGAGCAGGCCCGTGGCGAGATCAACGGCTGGGTCGCCGATTCCACGAACGACCTCATCGAGGAGATCGTCCCCGAGGGGGCGCTGTCGAAGAGCACCCGGCTCGTCCTGGTCAATGCCCTGCATCTGAAGGCCGCCTGGCCGAAGGAGCTCACGCGCAGCGGTGGCACCTTCACCGCCGCCGACGGCGAGGAGCTCAGCGCCGAGATGCTCGAGGGCGGCACCACAACCTGGTATGAGGACGAGGTATGTCGCGCCACCTCCTTGGACACCTACGGCAAGGAGCTCGCCCTCGCCCTCGTCCAGCCCACCGGCGACCTCGACGAGGTGCTCGACGCCTGGGCGACGTCGGCCGACGCTCCCGATGCCGGCCTCGCGGCGCTGCTCGCCGGGCTCGAGGAGTCCGAATCCCGCACCCGGCTGAGCGTGCCGGCGCTGGACGTCGGCTGGGGTGCCCCGCTCACCCCCACGCTGCAGCAGCTCGGCATGACCGAGGCCTTCAGCGGCGGCGCCGATTTCTCCGGCGTCACCGGCGAGGGCGGCCTGGCCGTCGACGACGTGCTGCAGAAGGCGGTGCTCACGATCGACGAGGAGGGGATGGAGGCCGCTGCGGCCACCGTCGTGGGCGTCGGCGCGGTCTCCGCCCCCCTCGACGAGCACGAGCTGGTGCTGGACCGGCCCTTCCTGGTGATCGCCTACGAGCTGACCACGCTCGCTCCGCTCGTCGTCGGCTGGATCGGGGATCCGACGCAGACCCGCTGATCAGCCGGTGCCGCAGGGCTGTCCCTCATCCTGCCAGGGGCGATGTCCCTCGGCGGCCGACGGCGCCACCCGGCGGGCCCGGCCGGCGGGCCCGGCCGACGAGCCCGCCCGACGAACGTGCCGTCCGGGCGGAGACCTGACACACTGACGTAAGACGTTTTACACGAGAGGACTCCGCACGATGCCCGCTCTGCTCCAGCCCACCCCCGACGGCTTCCTGCGCGCCGGGGATCCGCACCTGATCGTCTCCGGCGCCCTGCACTACTTCCGCATCCATCCCGAGCAATGGCGGGACCGTCTGCGCCGCCTGGTCGTGATGGGCTGCAACACCGTGGAGACCTACGTGGCCTGGAACATCCACCAGCCCTCCCGCGAGGTCACCACCTTCGAGGGGTTCGCGGACCTGGGCCGCTTCCTGGACATCGCCGCCGAGGAGGGGCTGGACGCGATCGTGCGGCCCGGCCCGTACATCTGCGCCGAGTGGGAGAACGGCGGCTTCCCCGGCTGGATCCTCGCCGACCGCAACCTGCGCCTGCGCAACCGCAACGCCCCGTACCTGCAGCTGGTCGACGCCTGGTTCGACCAGCTGATCCCCGTGGTCGCCGAGCGCCAGGCCAGCCGCGGCGGCAACGTGGTGATGGTGCAGGTGGAGAACGAGTACGGCAGCTTCGGCGACGACACGGCCTACCTCGCCCACCTGCGCGACGGCCTCATCGCCCGCGGCATCGACGAGCTGCTGGTGACCTCCGACGGTCCGGCCCGCATGTGGCTGACCGGCGGCACGGTCGACGGGGCGCTCGCGACCGTGAACTTCGGCTCCCGCACGCTCGAGGTGCTGGCGATGACGGAGGAGGAGCTGCCCGCCCAGCCGCAGATGTGCATGGAGTTCTGGAACGGCTGGTTCGATCACTGGGGCGAGGAGCACCACGAGCGCGCCGGAGGCGATGCCGCCGGGGAGCTGGCGGACATGCTCGAGCACGGCATGAGCGTCAACTTCTACATGGCCCACGGCGGCACGAACTTCGGCCTGCGCGCCGGCGCCAATCATTTCGGTGCCCTCCAGCCCACCACCACCAGCTACGACTACGACGCCCCGATCGCGGAGAACGGCGCGCTGACGGAGAAGTTCCGCGCCTTCCGCGAGGTGATCGCCCGCCACCGCGAGCTGCCCGAGTACGAGGAGCACCT
>DHCMJ07802__coassemble_21_pt1 | contig 59997 bp, 55 predicted proteins | sample DHCMJ07802__metabat2_high_PE_028 | metagenome-assembled genome bin DHCMJ07802
GACGACGATGACGACGATGACGACGACTGATCGTCGGGCCTGAGCCTCCGCCGCCCGCCCCGCGAGGTCCGCGGCCGGGCGGCGGCTCGTCTCAGGCGGGGACGCCGAGGCGGGCGAAGGCGTTGCGGAAGATCGTCAGCCCGTCCAGACCGGGCAGCTTCTGGACCCGCTTGTCGAGCTTGTCCAGCTCCGCGGCCTTGCCCGCGAACAGATGCGACATGACGTGCCGCACCTCGGACTCGTCCATCATGCCGCTGCCCACCGGCTTCCAGACCTTCGCCATGATCATCCGCACCAGCTTCTGGGCGGCCTCCGAGGCGAGCAGCCGCTCCCGCGCCTGCGTGGTGTAGAAGGCGACATGCCGGGTCTCCTGCTGGGCGATGCGCCGCAGCAGCGGGGACAGCGCCGGATGGTCGGTCAGCGCCGAGAGCCGCCGGTACGCGGCGACGGCCGACAGCTCATTGGCCGCACCCCACACCATGTGCACCGCGACGAAGTCGGTGCCGGCGAGGTTGGAGAGCACGGACTGCTTGAGCGGGCCCAGCGCCCCCATCCAGCCCAGCTTCTCCCGCTTGGCCTTGATCTCGTCGTAGTCGACGATGATCCCGTGCCGCTCGAGCACCTTCGACAGCGCCTCGCCGTGCCAGAACTCCTCCCGGTTCCACAGCGTCATGAACCCGCCGGCATCCTCCTCGCGATGCGAGGGGGTCACCAGCAGATCCCGCAGGAAGCAGGAGGTGTGGTACTCGACGTCGCACATGTAGCGCAGCGAGCGCAGCGTCCCGGCGTCCAGGGGCTGGGTCTCGAAGGTGTCGAAGTCCAGATCCTCGTACTTCACGGGCGTGGACGTCTCGGCGAACTGGTCGATGTCGAAAGCCATGTCACTCTCCGTGGCGGGGCAGGGAGCTGAGGTGCGGGTCCCGGGGCGCGGGCCCGGGCAGCAGCCGGGTGATCTCGTACCGGGCACGGCGCAGCGCGGCCCGGTCCGCGGCGGTGGCGCCGAGGACGGCCAGCGCCGCGCGCAGGTCGGGGTCGGGGACGCCGCCGCCCTCGAGCGGGGAGCCCAGGGCGAGCAGCAGGCGCGCCGTGACGGCCTCGCGCCGGGAGCGCAGGATCCGCTCGCGCGCCTCGGCGGTGAAGAAGTCCACCGCCACCTCGTGCCGTTCGGCGACCTCGAGGACCACGCGCCGCGCCTCCCCGACCAGCCGGTCCGCGAGCAGGAGCAGCGCGGTGCGCAGCGAGCCCTCCTGGATCGCCATCCGCGCCATGTGCCCGGCGGCCGCGGACTCTCCGGCCAGACCGGTCCACAGCGGGCTGAGCAGCGGCTGCACCCGGTCCACGTGGATGCGGCGCAGGGTCTGCCCCGGGGTGGGGCGGTGCCGGGGATGCGGCCGCGCGGTGGGATGGTCGCCGGTGAGCAGGTCCCGCAGGGCCCGGGACTGCCAGAAGCGATCGACCTGCCAGGTGGCGAGGAAGGCCGTGATCCGGGCCTCGTTCCCGGTGGCGGTGGAGAGCATCGCCCGCGATTCGGTGAGGGAGGAGCCCTCGAGCCGCTGCAGCACCCCGAGGGTGAGCCGCACCTCGTCGCCGAGGGGCGCCTCGGCCTCCACCTGGGCGGTGTCGACCGGGAGCCGGGCGGTGCCGCGCCGCACGTAGGCGGCCACGTCGACCTCGGTGTGCAGCACCGGGGCGATGCTCCCGTCGAAGTGCAGGTGCCCGGCGAAACGGCCGGTCACAGGCATGGCGGCGTGCGGATCCGGGGAGCCTCGCGGGGGAGCGGGCGATGCCGCGACAGCCTCCGCGTCGACCCTCACCTGACACCTCTTCTGCTGGATCGGAACCGGGCCCTCCTCGGCCCGGGGCCACAAGGAGGGCCCGGGACATTGTACGGAGAAGTGCTGGCTGTGGGCCGAGAGGCGGGCGCTTGGTAGGTTGCGTCTGTGATGACCTCCGGAGCCGCCTCCCTCCCGGGCGCAGGCGAGGGCCCGGACCGGGTCGAGCTGCCGGACCTCGACCGCCTCCGCGTCGCTCTGCGGCCCGCGGAGCTGCCGCTGCCGAGCCCCCGCGACGTGCGCGAGGCGGCGCACCGGGTCAACGATCTCCTCCACGCCGAGCGATACCGCGAGGCGCGCGCCCTCGTGGAGCGGTTCCGCACCGTGCCCGCCGCGCCGGCGGAGCGGCTCGCCCTGCTGCGCGCCGCCCTGCACGGGGCGGCCCTGGCCGCGCACGGCGAGCAGGTCGAGCGCGAGGCTGCGGAGCTCGTGGCCCTGCTGCGCCGCGCCGGCTGCGCACAGCAGGCGGAGGCCGTGGTGACCGTGCTGCTCGAGCGCGGACCCTTCGACCACCCCTCCACACGGCGGGCCCGCGCCGAGCGCGAGGCGGCACCCTCCCCGCGCGGCCGCCGGCGAGGGCAGGCCCCGCAGGCCTCGGCGGAGATGCTGGTGGTGGTGCGCGCCCTCGAACGCACCGCCCTGCCCGGACCGCGCGGCACCGCGGCCGATCCGCGACGCGACGCGGCCCGCCTGCGCGCCGCCCTCGCCGCCCTGCCCGCGGTGCGCGCGCAGCTGCTCACCGACCCCGAACCCGAGCTGCGGCTCCGCCTCGCCCAGGCGCTCGAGGGCGCCGGGGATCTCGCCGCCGCGACCACCTCGGCGCTGGACGCGCTCGAGCTGCTCGAGGCGGCGCAGACCGCGACCGACCCCCTCACCGACCCCCTCACCGACCCCCTGACGGGCACCCTGGCCGGCGACCCGGCCGGGGACCCCTCCCGCCTGGCCACCGCGGCGCACGCTGTGCTCGCCCGGACCCTGCGCACCGAGCGCCCCCTGCACGCCGTGCACCACGCGCTGACCGCCCTCGAGGCGATGCCCGAGATCGAGGACCCGCCGCTGCGGATCGGGCTGATCACCGCGCTGCTGCAGGCGCTCATGGCCGTGGGCGCCACCGCCCACGCCACCTTCACCGCCGGGCGGCTGCTGTCCCTGCAGCGCACCCTGGGCCGCGAGGAGCTGCGCATCGCGCCGCTGCTCGCGGTCGCCGCGCAGCGCCTCCAGGCCGAGCGTCCCGACGCCGCCTGGGTCCCGCTCGAGCAGGCCCGCACCCTCGCCGCCGCGCACCGCGACCGGCGCGCGCTGCTGGAGATCGCCCGGCTCGCCGCGAGCCTGCACGAACGCACCGGCGAGACCGCCTCCTCGCTGCGGGAGCTGCGGATCCTCGCGCACCAGGCCCGCTGGCTCGCCGACGACCTCGCCACCCCCGCCGCCGCGCAGGGCGAGCTGATCCGCACCGAGCTCGAGGCCCACGCCCTCGCGATGCGCCGCGCCCTGGACCTCGGCCGCACCGACGCGGTGACCGAGGCGGTCGCCGCGATCGAGCGCCGCACCCGCCCCACCGGCGGCCGCGCCGTGCTGCCGGCGGAGCTGCTGTGGGACCACCGGGTCGACGCCCGGGTGGGGCTGTTCATCGCCGTCGGCACCGCCCTCGCCCGCGGGGAGGCGGGAGCCGACGAGGCCGACTACGAGCGCCGCCGGCGCGAGGCGATGGAGGCGATCGACGCGATGCCGGCCGGGCACGAGGCGCGCGCCCGCTACTGGGCCGCCTATCTCGACGACCGCCACGCCCACCTGCTGGCCGAGCGCGGCCTGCGCACCCCCGCCCGCCGGGCCGGGCGCCGCGCCCGCGAGGGCTGGGCGCACCTGGGCCAGGAGGAGGACGTCACCCGCCTGGACGCGCTGCTGGAGCACCTCGCGGCGCCGGACGACCCGGCGGGGCAGGAGATCCCCGCCGGGCAGGCGCACAGCCCCGACTGATCCCTCCGCGTCCCCGCACCGCCGCTCCAGCTCCCCCCCGAGCCCGAGCACTGTGCACGTGCCGACCGGCCGGCCGCTCAGCTGCCGTCGGCCTCCAGCATCGTTGTGCGCAGCACCTCGATCACGGCCTGCGGGTCCGTCGACGGGTTCACGAAGGCGAGCCGCAGCGCGACCTCGCCGCGGAAGGCGGTGGGCACGCACAGGAGCGTGCCGTCCTTCGCCAGGCGCTGCGACCAGCGCCGATAGTCGGCCGGGGTCCAGCCCGGGCGGCGGAACACCACCACCGACAGCTCCGGCGCGGCCAGCAGCTCGAGATGCTCGGCCTCCTCGATCGCCCGGGCCACGGTGCGGCAGCTGCTCAGGCAGCGCTCGATCGCGGCGGTGTACGCGGCGGTGCCGTGCGTGGCCAGCGAGTACCACAGCGGCAGCCCGCGGGTGCGGCGCGAGAGGTGCGCGGCGAGATCGGCGGGGTTGGACTCGCCGCGGTCGATCGAGTCGAGATACGCGGCGTGCTGGGAGTGTGCCGCCGCGGCCGGGCGCGGATCCCGGTACAGCAGGGCGCAGCAGTCGTAGGGCGCGAACAGCCACTTGTGCGGGTCGACGATGAACGAATCCGCCCGCTCGATCCCCGCGAACCGCTCCCGCACGCTCGGCGCCGCCAGGGCCGCACCCCCGTACGCACCGTCCACGTGCACCCAGGCGCCGTGGCGGTGCGCCGTCTCGACCACGGAGGCGATGTCGTCGACGATGCCCGCGTTCGTGGTGCCGCCGGAGACGACGACAGCGCAGATCCGCTCGTCGGCCGCGAGCTCGTGCTCGAGCGCGCCCCCGGTGAGATGGCCCTGATCATCGACCGGCACGGTCACCACGTCCATGTCCAGCAGACGCGCCGCGGAGGAGACCGAGGAGTGGGCGGTCGAGGCGCAGGCCAGCGCCCATCCCCGATCCGGGCGCCGGCCGCGGGTGCGCAGGGCGTGATCGCGCGCCGTGGCGAGCGCCGAGAGGTTCCCGCTGGTGCCCCCGGCCACGAACACCCCGGCCGAATCCGCCGGCCAGCCCAGCAGGTCCGCCAGCCAGCGCAGCACCTGGTTCTCCGCGAAGATCGCCCCGGCCCCGTTCTCCCAGATCCCGCCGAACACGTTCGCGGCCGAGACCGCGGTGTCGAAGGCGACCGCCGCCCGGGTGGGTGCGGCGGGGATGTAGGCGAGGTTCATCGGATCCTCGGAGGAGCGGGTGGCCGGCAGCAGCACCTCGTCGAACAGCTCCATCGCGCGCACCGCCCCGATCCCGCCCTCGGTGATCGTCTCGCCCACCTCGGCCTGCAGATCCGCGGCGCTGCGCGCGGTGGTCTTGGGATCGGTGGCGACCGTGGTGTGGGAGGCCGCCCACTCGAGCGCGAGGCTCACCGCCTCCCGCTCATCGCCCCAGACCGGCGAGGGGGTGCGGTGCCGCTGCAGGGCATCGGAGGCGTCGGCGAAGGCATGGCGCTCGCGGGATGCGGCGGCGGGACGGGCGTGGGGATGCGCGGGCTCCTGGGTCACGCCCAGAATGGTCGCACGCAGGCGGCCGACGGGGGAGCGGAACCCTCGAGCGCCCCGCACCCCTGACAGCGGGAGGGCCGCTGGCATACCGTGGAGGCAGCGACCGGGAGGAGCCCTGCTGATGGCCACCGACGGCGAGGACCACGATCACGGGGCCCATGACCACGGGGCCCGGGGCGGTGGCGTCGAGGACCATGGCGCCGAGGGCCGGATCGGCGTGCGCGACAACCCGGCGGCCGAGCGCTACGAGGCGGTGCGCGACGGCGAGATCGTCGGCATCATGATCTACGAGCGCAGCCGGGCACGGATCGACCTCGTCCACACCGTCACCGACCCCGCGCACCGCGGCGAGGGCGTCGCCTCCGTGCTGGTGCGCACCGTGCTCGCCGAAGCCCGTGCGGCGGCGCTGCCCGTGCTCGTGATCTGCCCCTTCATCGAGAGCTGGCTGCACCGCCACCCGGAACAGCGCGAAGGGGTCGTGGTCGAGGACTGACCGGGGTACCGTCACCGCATGGACGCCCTCGACATCCTCCGCGACCTCGCCTCCCGACCCCGCGCGGCGGCGGACGCCCTGCGCGAGCACCTGAACCCGGTGAGCCTCAACGCCCGCCCGGGCGGGCACGACAACTCCGTGGCCTGGCTGCTGTGGCACACCGGCCGCGAGATCGACGTGCAGCTCGCCGATCTCACGCGCGACGAGCAGCTGTGGACCTCCCACGGCTACGCCGACCGCTTCGCCCTCGGCCCCCTCGGGGACACGGTCGGCTACGGCCACACCCCGGACGAGGCGCGCCGCATCGTCATCGAGGACGGCCGAGGCCTGCTCGAGTACGTTGACGCCGCGCTCGCCGCGATCGACGCGCACCTCGCGATGGTCACCGTCGAGGACCTCGAGGACGTGATCGACGAGCAGTGGGATCCGCCCATCACCCGCGGCGCCCGCCTGGTGAGCATCCTCGACGACGCGATCCAGCACCTCGCCCAGGCCGCCTACGCACTCGGCATGCCGCTCGGCGACTGAGCCGCCGTCGGCTCCCACCCCGGCACGGGACGGGGCGGGGCGCACCGAGGGCCGGCAGCCGGCACCGCGGCCGGTCATGCTCTCCCGGCGCTCCCCGGGGCCGCGCCGACGCCGTGAGGTCGTCCCTCACACTCGCGGGACGGCACCGGGAGCGTCCTCTAGAGTGGCCGTCTTCGCCTCAGCCTTCCGCCGCCGCCGGTCCCGTCGCCGCGAGCGTCGCGCCGAGGCGTCACCACCCCGGCGGACCCCCTGTCGATCCCCCTCCAGGAGCCCCCGATGAACTTCGAGATCCCGCTGCTGATCGCCGCCGACCTGCTCGCCGCCGTCGTCCTCACCTTCGGCCTGTACTGGCGCCGGCACTACCGCCGCGACCTCGTCGTCGCCTTCATGGGCATCAACGTGGGCGTGCTCTCCGTCTCCGCCGTCCTCGCCGACTCCGAGGTCGGGGCCGGGGTGGGGCTGGGCCTGTTCGGCGTGCTGTCGATCATCCGCCTGCGCTCCGACGAGCTCGCCCAGCACGAGATCGCCTACTACTTCGCGATGCTCGCGCTCGGCCTCCTGGGCGGGCTCGACGCCGCCCCGCTGCCGCTGTCGCTGCTGTTCATGGTGCTCGTGGTGCTCACGATGGCCGTGATCGACCATCCCTCGCTGCTCAGCGGGCACCGCCGCCAGGAGATCGTGGTGGACCGCGCCATCGCCGACCCGGCCGAGCTGCGTGCCTACCTCGCGGAGCTGCTGGGCGCCCACATCCTCGCGGTCACCGTGAGCCGCCTGGACCTCGTCAACGACACCACCACGGTGGACGTCCGCTTCCGCCGCGGGAAGGAGACGGCCCCCGTCACCGCCGGAGCGAGCCGGTGAGCGACGCCTCCGCGGGCATCGCCCGCCCGGACGGGTTCAGCGCCGCGATCGCGACGCTGCACGGCATCGGCCTGGACGGGTTGGAGCAGCGTGCGGCGCTGATGTCCCGCACGGACCGCAAATACATCGTCCCCGCCGCGGTCGCGACCGCGCTGGTCGCCGCGCTCAGCCCCGACCTGCACGTGCTCGAGATCGGCGGGGCGCGAGATTTCGCCTACCGCTCCCTCTACTACGACACCCCGGAGCTGACCGCGTACCGCACCGCCGCCACGAAGCGCCGGCGCCGCTTCAAGGTGCGTCGCCGCGAGTACGTCGACGCCGGCACCGCCTTCCTCGAGGTGAAGACCCGCACCGGCCGGGGCGACACCGAGAAGGTGCGCGAGCAGACCGGGACTCTGCACGGCGCGGAGCTGCCCCTGCCCGGCGGCGCCCCGCTCGAGGGACCGGACCTCGACTACGTGCTGACGCAGCTGGCCGAGGCGGAGGTGCCGCCCCCGCCGCTGCCGCTGCGGCCCGTGCTCGAGACCGCCTACCGGCGCACGACCCTCCTCATCGGCTCGGAGGGATCCCGCGTGACGCTGGACAGCGCCCTCACCTGGCGCGGCAGCGGCCTGCAGCCGTACCGCCTGGAGGACCTGTTCATCGTGGAGACGAAATCCTCCGCGAACGCCGGGGCCGCCGATCGCTTCCTGTGGCGCGCCCACCACCGCCCCCAGCGGATCTCGAAGTTCGCCACCGGCATGGCGCTGCTGGACCCGACGCTGCCCACCAACCGGTGGCACCGCACCCTCGGCCGCGTGAGCGCACATGTGACACCGCGGATCGACCTCTCCTCCCCAACGCCGTGAGGACGGCGCGGACGTGGCCTGGGTCCCCCGTCGGCCGGATCGTGAGCACTCCCGCAGGCGGAGTTCCTACACTGGCCCGGTGACATCCACCGAAGCCTTCGAAGCCGGACCCGACCGCGGCCTGGAACGCACCCCGCCGCAGGATCTCGCCGCCGAGCGCGGCGTGCTCGGCGGCATGATGCTGTCCAAGGACGCGATCGCCGACGTCGTCGAGACGGTGCGCGGCCACGACTTCTACCGCCCCGCGCACGAGATGATCTACGAAGCGATCATCGACCTGTACGGGCGCGGCGAACCCGCTGACCTGGTCACCGTCTCCGACGAGCTCTCCAAGCGCGGCGAGCTGGCCCGGGTGGGCGGCGGCGCCTATCTCGCGGACCTCATCGACATGGTCCCCACCGCCGCGAACGCCGGCTACTACGCCGAGATCGTGGTCGAGCGCGCCCAGCTGCGCCGCCTGGTCGAGGCCGGCACCCGCATCGTCCAGCTCGGCTACGCGGCCGACGGCGGCGAGGTCGACGAGGTCATCAACGAGGCGCAGGCCCAGATCTACGCGGTCACCGAGCGCGGCCAGAGCGAGGACTTCCTGCCGCTGGGCGAGGTGATCGACGAGACCCTCAACGCGATCGAGGCGACCCAGAACCGCGGCGGCCAGGTCACCGGCGTGCCCACCGGCTTCGCCGAGCTCGACGAGCTCACCCAGGGCCTGCACGGCGGCCAGATGATCATCTTCGCGGGCCGCCCCGCCATGGGTAAGACCACCCTCGGCATGGACGTGCTGCGCTCCGCCTCGATCCACAACGGCCAGACCTCGGTGATCTTCTCCCTGGAGATGGACAAGACCGAGATCACCATGCGTCTGCTCTCGGCCGAGTCGCAGGTGCCGATGAACCGCATGCGCGACGGCTCGATGGACGACCGCGACTGGCAGGCCATGGCCCGCGCGATGAGCCGCATCGCCGACGCGCCGCTGTTCATGGACGACTCCGCGAACATGTCGCTGATGGAGATCCGCGCCAAGTGCCGCCGGCTGAAGCAGAAGCACGATCTCCAGCTCGTGGTCATCGACTACCTGCAGCTGATGAGCTCGGGCAAGAAGGTCGAGTCCCGTCAGCAGGAGGTCTCGGAGTTCTCCCGCGCCCTGAAGCTGCTGGCCAAGGAGATCGACGTGCCGGTCATCGCGATCTCGCAGCTGAACCGTGGCAGCGAGCAGCGCACCGACAAGACCCCGATGATGAGCGACCTGCGCGAATCCGGCTCGATCGAGCAGGACGCGGACGTCATCCTCCTCATCCACCGCGAGGACTACTACGAGAAGGAATCCGCGCGCGCCGGCGAGGCGGACCTCATCGTGGCCAAGCACCGAAACGGCGCCACCAAGACCGTCCCGGTCGCCTTCGAGGGCCACTACTCGCGGTTCAAGGACATGGCCGGCGCCGGCGGCTTCAGCGGCTGACCCGCCGGCGCGGCGAGCGCTCCCGGGCCCGTCCCGTGCATCGGCGCGGCACGCGCTGGGCATGTCTGCGCGGATCTGACCTGTGGCGGCCATCACGCCTGCTACGGTCGTTCCGATCCGGCGCCCCCGCCCGGATCCAGCGTGCATCACGAAGGAGTCGTGCTCGTGTCCTCCTCTCCCCGTCCGCCCGACCCGGAGCAGTTCCTCGCTGTCCAGCAGTCGCCCGAGTTCGGTCGCCTGCGCCGCAGCTTCCGCGGTTTCGCCATCCCCATGACCGTCGCCTTCCTGGTCTGGTACCTCGCCTACGTGCTGCTGTCCACGTACGCCGAGGGGCTCATGTCCGTCCCGGTGCTGGGCAACCTGAACCTCGGGATCGTGCTCGGCCTCAGCCAGTTCCTCATGACCTTCCTCATCACCTGGCTGTACATCCGCCACGCGAACACATCGCTGGACCCGATCTCCTCGGCGCTGCGCGACGAGCTGGAGGGTGAGCACTGATGGAGTTCGGCAACCCGATCCTGAACATCGCGATCTTCCTCGCGTTCGTGGTGGTCACCCTCGTGGTGGTCATCCGCGTCTCCCGCACCACCACGAAGGCGAGCGACTTCTACCACGGCGGCCGCGCCTTCTCCGGCCGGCAGAACGGCATCGCGATCGCCGGCGACTACCTCTCGGCCGCCTCGTTCCTGGGCATCGTCGGCGCCGTCGCGCTGTACGGCTACGACGGCCTGCTGTACTCCGTCGGCTTCCTCGTGGCATGGCTGGTGGCGCTGCTGCTGGTCGCCGAGCCGCTGCGCAACACCGGCAAATACACGATGGCGGACGTGCTCAGCTTCCGGATGCGGCAGCGTCCGGTGCGCACCGCCGCCGCGACCTCCACCCTCGCGGTCACCTTCTTCTACCTGCTCGCCCAGATGGCCGGCGCCGGGGCGCTGGTGTCCCTGCTGATCGGCATCGAGGGCCGGGTGGGGCAGTCCGTGGTGATCGCCGTGGTGGGCGTGGTGATGATCGCCTACGTGCTCATCGGCGGGATGAAGGGCACCACCTGGGTGCAGATCATCAAGGCGGTGCTGCTGATCACCGCCGTCGGCGTCACCACGGTGTGGATCCTGGCGAAGAACGGGTTCAACCTCTCCGCCGTGCTCGGCCATGCTGTCGAGTCCCATCCCGACGGGGCCGCGATCCTCGAGCCGATGCTCCAGTACGGCACCTCCGGCGCGACGAAGCTGGGCTTCGTCTCCCTCGCGATCGCGCTGGTGTTCGGCGCGGCCGGGCTGCCGCACGTGCTCATGCGCTTCTACACGGTGCCCACCGCGAAGGAGGCACGGCGCTCGGTGGTGTGGGCGATCGCGCTGATCGGCTTCTTCTACCTGTGCACCCTGGTGCTCGGCTTCGGCGCCGTCTACATGGTGGGGGTCGACGTGATCGCCACCCTGCCGGGCGGGTCGAACTCCGCCGCGCCCGCTCTCGCCTACGCCGTGGGCGGGACGGTGCTGATGGGCATCATCTCCGCGGTGGCCTTCGCGACGATCCTCGCCGTGGTGGCGGGGCTGACGATCACGGCCTCGGCCAGCTTCGCCCACGACATCTACAACGGTGTGCTGAAGAACGGCGAGGCGGATCCGCAGAAGGAGATCGCGGTCGCGCGGCGCACCGCGCTGGTGATCGGGGCGGTCTCGATCGTCGGCGGCATCCTCGCCGCGGAGCAGAACGTCGCGTTCCTGGTCTCGCTCGCCTTCGCGATCGCGGCCAGCGCGAACCTGCCCTCGATCCTGTACTCGCTGTACTGGAAGCGGTTCAACACCCGCGGCTCGCTGTGGAGCATCTACGGCGGTCTGATCAGCGCCATCGTGCTCATCACGTTCTCCCCGGTGGTCTCCGGCTCCGAGACGGCGATGATCCCGAGCGTGGACTTCGCGTGGTTCCCGCTGACCAACCCGGCGCTCGTCTCGGTGCCGCTGGGCTTCTTCCTCGGCTGGCTCGGCTCGGTGACCTCCTCGGAGCATGACGAGCTCAAGCACGCCGAGATGGAGGTGCGCTCGATGACCGGCGCCGGTTCGGAGAAGGCCACCGTCGCGCACTGAGCGCACTGAGCGCACTGAGCGCACTGATTGCCTGGCGCTCGGCACCCGCATCACCGCCCCCGTCCCCGCCCTGCGCGGGGCGGGGACGGTGACGGGTCAGGCCAGCGGCAGCGCGGAGTCGGCGCGGGTGGCGCGGTCGTGCAGGTCGATGAGCTGCAGCTCGACGGCCGACGGGGCCGGGCCGGCCACGTCGAGCAGACGGCACACGGCGAACTCCCGTGAGGCCACGCGATAGCGCTCGACCCAGTCGCGGTGCACGGCGTCGGCCGCGGTGCGGGTGCCCAGCTGCTCGAAGCGGTCCACCGAGATCCGCCACGGCTTCGGCGTGAGCCGCGCCCGGTAGGAGTCGTGGACCCGGCACAGGAGCATGTACAGCTGGTCGCTGCGCAGCTGCTCCATGAGCTGCCGGGCGCGGTCGCTGCTCGGGCCGGCGTGCGCTCCCGCGATGAGCAGGCGGAACCCGCCGCGGGTGCGGTAGGTGCGCACGCCCAGATCGGGATGGTCGGCGGTGAACGCCCGGATCGTCTCGAGCACGCGGGTGGCCGCCGGATCCTCGACATCGGGCCCGCCGCCGGCGCGGCCTCCGTCGGCGCCCTGCACCTCGGCCTCGTGCGCGCGGGCGTCGCGGCCGTCGGACTTCCGGCCGCCGAACAGGCGCGCCAGCAGGCCGGGCCGCGTGCCGGCGCGCGAGCGCCGGGACGGCTCGGGCAGGTCGATGTCGCTGATCAGCAGCGCGTCGGTGTTCAGCACGGCGGTGCCGTAGCGGTTGCGGGTGATCGCCGCGATGAGGGCACCGTCCTCGCCGTGGATCTCCTCGAGCAGCTCCTCCGGCAGCCGGCGCTCGGGGTAGTACTCATGCCCCGAGGTGCCGTGCTGCGTCGGGCCTCCCGCGGCGACGAGGCGCTCCATCCGTGCCCGTGCGTCGCGCTCCGCCTCCTGCACGGACTGGTCCGACCAGCCGTGGATGGTCAGGGCGAAGGTGCCGGTGCCGGGGAAGGTGTGCGTCTCGCGGAGGGTGGCCCAGTGGCGGGGGATCGGCTGCATCCTTCGACGGTAGCGCAGCCTCCGCCGCCCGGGCCGGCGGGCGGGAGCGGTGGGCCTGTGCGCGAGACTGGAGGTATGACTTTCCTGCAGGAGCTCTGGTTCCAGATCGGCGCCTCACCTGCCGGTGCGCTCGGCGTGCTCATCGCGAGCGTCGCCCTCTACCTGGTGTTCACGCTGATCCTCCAGCTCGCCGGGCCGCGGCTCAGCGCGAACCCGTCGATGCTGAGCTTCGCGGTGATGGCGCTGCTGGGCTCGCTCGTGGCCCGCGCGATCCTCGGCAACACCCCCACGCTCGTGGGCGGGCTGATCGCCGTGACCACGCTGCTGGTCATGGAGTACACGATCGGCAGGCTCCGCCTGGGCGTGGATCGCGTGTTCAGCCGGCGCGGGCCCCGGCCCACGGTCGTGATGGTCCACGGCCACGTGCTGCGCTGGCACCTGCGCCATCTCGGGCTGCGGGAGGCGCAGCTGCTCACCCTGCTGCGACGCGGCGGTGTGCGCCATGTGCAGGACACGGATCTGGTGATCCTCGAGCCGCGCGGCGGGCTGACCGTCGTGCGTCGCGGCGACACGATCGACGAACGGCTGGTGCAGGGCGTCCGCGGCGCCGGGATCATCCCCCGCTCCCTGCTGAGCTGACCGGCCCGCGCCGCACAGCCCCGTACGCGGCCCGGCAGACGGAATCGTCAGGTTCTGTGCCGTCCCGCTGCGGGACATGGCTCAGAACCTGACGATTCCGCGGGGCCCCGGGGTGCGCCGGGGCGCGAGTCGGGTCAGGCCAGGGTGGCCTTGAGGGTGATGTCCACGCCGGCCAGGGCCTTGGAGACCGGGCAGCTGGACTTCGCCTCGTCGGCGATCCGCTGGAAATCATCCTCGTCGATGCCGTCGATCTTCGCGGTGACGGTCAGCTCGATGCCGGTGATGCCGCCCTCGCCGATGTTGAAGCCGACGGCGGCCGCGGTGTCCACGGAGGTGGGCGGCGTGCCGTTCTCGGCGAGCATGTTGGAGAACTGCATCGAGTAGCAGGCCGCGTGCGCGGCGCCGAGCAGCTCCTCGGGGGAGGTGGTGCCCTTCTCCGACTCCTCGGAGCGGGCCTTCCAGCTGAGGTCGAAGGTGCCGAGCTGCGAGGTGTCCAAGGTGGTGGTCCCGGAGCCTGCGAGCAGATCGCCCTTCCAGGCGGTGGAGGCGTTGCTGACGACGGTGCGGGGCATGGTGACTCCTTCGGTCGAGGGTCGCGCCCGCGCTCCTGCGGGGCGCTCCTGCCACGCTAGCCCGGACCGCTCCCCACGTCGATGCCTGGTCGATCCGAGGTCGAGGGGCCGGGAGCCGCTGGCCGCCGTGCGCCGGCGGCGGGGCGCGGACGGCGGTCCCGGGGTCTCAGCCGGCGTCGTCGAGGGTGACCCGTCCCGCGCAGATCCCCGTGATCTCCAGGCGCACGCCGTCGATCTCGAGCACGTCGCCCACCTGCTGGGCCATGAACACACGGTCCCTGCCGGGCAGGTCGCTGGGCGGGGAGGTCTGCCAGGCGATGTTGGCGACGGGGGGAGTGGCCGTGTGGTCGACGACATTCGCGGTCAGCGAGATCCGCCCGCCGGAGCCGGTCGTCGGCGCGGCTGCCCCGTCCGGCCCTTCGACGCCTTCGCGGAGCTGGTAGGCATAGGTGTCGGGGCAGGTCATCGCATCCTCCTCGGGTTCACCCTCGGGCCCATCGGTCCCAGGGGCGACGGGGTCGTCGGGGGTGCACGCGGCGAGGCCGAGGAGCACCGGGACCATCACCAGGTCACGTCGTCGCACAGGCCCTCCTCAGTACGTCCCGGCGCCGCTGAAGTAGTCATCGAACTCCTCCGGGGTGAGCACGAGCGGCGGCTTGTCGGGGCCGTGCGGGTTGGAGAACTCATAGTAGGTGGTGCCGTCCGCCGTATAGGAGTCGGTGAGGACGAAGACGTGGTTGGTGACGTAGGCGGGGTCGCCCTTCGCCGTATCGGTCGCACTGTCCGAGTTCGGTGTCAGCACCGCCACCGGCGCGCCGTCGCGGTCGTACGTCGCCGCGAGGTCCTGCACGTCCACGGAATCGACGGAGCCTTCGGGCGTCAGATACGGGGCGGCCTGGTCCCAGCCCCCGACGATGGCCTCGTACTGGCCGGGGTCGTAGGCGCTGTCGTCCTGGAAGCTGGCCGCCATGGCCTTCTCCACGTATGCGACCCACAGCGCCGAGGAGTCGCCGTCGCCGAAGTCGGCACCACCGGGGCCCGCGTAGGCGCCCTGGTAGCTGCCATCCGACCGCATCGGGAGATCGTCGGTGACCGTCACATCCCGCGGGTTGCCCGCGTGGTCGTAGAGGGTCACGGTGACGGTCCCGTCCCCGTTGTCGACCACGTGCTCGGCGGGCCAGGAGGGGTCCTCGTGCACGACGGCCAGCAGATTCGCGAGCATCCAGCAGTCCCCGTAGCCCTGCTGGTTCACGTCCATCCACGGCGCGTACTCGACGTCCTCCGCGCCCGGGTTGTCCGCGCGCTCACGTCGGTACTGGTCGAGGATCTGCTGCTGGACCTCCTCGGACGGCAGGATCGGGGCGTCGCCGGGATCCCCGTACTCGGGGGTGCCCTCGGGAACCGTCCCCCGGTCCTCGTCGTCCACGTAGGTGGTCGTGTCGGGCTGGGACTCCGGGAACGCGGCATGGATCTTGTCCCGGAGCCTGGGATCTGCGTCGCGCAGGGCGTCCGACCAGGTCTCGATGTACGTCCAGTCGTCGCTGCCGCCGAACAGCCGCCATGCCCTGCCATGTGCGCGCAGCGCGTCGGCGAAGGCGGTGAGATCGGCGGTCGAGGAGCGGTTCAGGAAGTCGCTGAGCTGCTCGGGCGTGAGCTCGCGCAGACGGCCGGCGAGCTCGTCGGCCGCCTCGCCCTGGCTCATCGCGAACGGGTTCCAGCGGAAGCTGTCGTCCCCGGCCTGGTCCAGCAGGTCGGAGAGCTCCTCGTACTCCTCGTCGGTGAGCACCTCTGCGATGTCGTCATGATGCTCGACAGGGGGTTCCTGCTCAGTGTCATGGGGTGGGACCGGGGAGCGGCCGTCCCCGCCCTGGGCCTCGCCCTCGGCGGCGCTTCCCTCGGCACCGTCGGCAGCGCTGGCGGCGTCCTGCTCCTCGGCGTGGTGGGAGGCCTGTGCGCCTCGGTCCTCCAGATCTGCGCAGGCGGCGTCGATGTCGCCCGCCAACGCTCTCCACCGCTGCCGGAAGTCCTCGGCATCGGGGCCCGTCCAGCCGGCCGAGCCCACGGCGGCGTCGATCCGGCCCCGAGCCTCACGGAGCGTGCGTGCGCTCCGTCCGCTGTGCACGCCGAAGGCGTCCAGCGCGCGAGTGTCTGCTCCACAGAACATGATCCCCCTCGTTCCCGGGATCGAGTGTCCCGCTCCGAGCCGCACCCGTCCATGGGGAGGACTGCCCATGGACGGGCACGCCGGGCGCCCCGGCCTACTGGAGCGACTCGAACTTCCGCACCCACGCGGAGCCGACGGGGTTCGCGTCGGCCACCATGATGCTGAAGCGATCCCCGGCGATCTCGGCGACCTCGGTCAGCGCCACGCGCCGCTCGTGCTCGCGGGAATGGTCCAGGCGGCGCACCCCGTCGGCGATGATCGCGGTGAAGGTGTCGGTGCGGCCCAGGAAGGCCACGAACGGCATGTCGAACCGCGAGGCGTAGCGGGCGGAGAGGTCGCGCACCGCCTCGACGTCCTCCTCGCTGAGGTTGTCCAGGGCGAAGGAGCCCACATCCTGGCTGATCGAACCGGCCTGCTCCTCGTCGGCCGTGACCAGGGTGGCCATGTCCGGGTAGGCGCGCACCAGATCGTCCTGCTCGGCGCGCTCAGCGGTGAGCACCGCATCCTCGATCGCGGCCCGCAGCGCGGGGGCGTCCTCGAAGGGCTGGGACTCCCAGGCCCGCTCGAGCGGCCAGGTCGCCCCGTTGAACAGCGACTCGAAGGTGCCCACGAAGGTCTCGCGGTCCATCTCGTTGACCGCGGAGATGTCGATCCGCTCGCCCTCGGCGGTGGTGGCCACGTTCGCGCCCCGCTGGCGGCCGATGTGGAAGAACAGCAGGTTCAGCACGATCGCGGTCATCGCCCCCACGGTCACGCCGGAGGAGACGAACACCTGCGCCCACGAGGGGAACACCTCCGCGATGTCCGGCTTGAAGCTCACCAGCATCGCCAGGCCCAGCGAGGTGCCGACGATGACGGAGTTGCGGTTGTCGGTGAGATCCACCTTCGACAGGGTCTGGATGCCCACCAGCGCGACCGAGGCGAACAGCGCGAGCGAGGCGCCGCCGAGCACGGGGGAGGGGATCGCGGCGACCACCGCACCGGCCTTCGGCAGCACGCCGAGCACGATCATGATCACGCCCGCCCCGGCGACCACCCAGCGGGACTTCACGCGGGTCAGGCGCACCAGGCCGATGTTCTGCGCGAAGCAGGTGTAGGGGAAGGAGTTCAGCACGCCGCCCAGCAGGGTCGACAGGCCGTCGGCGCGGATCGCCTCGGAGATGTTCTTCGGCCGGATCCGCTTGCCGACGATCTCACCGGCGGCGAAGACGTCACCGGTGGTCTCCACCATCGTGATCAGCATGACGATGATCATCGAGATGATCGCGGTGAGCGAGAAGGTGGGGATGCCGAAGTAGAACGGGGTGGTGACGCCGAAGGCGGAGGCCTCGGTGACGCCGCTGAAGGAGGTGTCCCCGAGCAGCACCGCCACGATCGTGCCGATCACCAGGCCCAGCAGCACCGCGATCGTGCCCAGGAAGCCGCGGAAGAACCGCTGCACCAGCACGATGATCCCCAGGGTGCCCAGCGCGTAGAGGATGTCGCGGGTGGCGGGGGTGCCCTCGGCGTAGTTGGTGATGTCCCCGGCGGAGACGCCCAGCAGGGTGATGCCCATCGTGGTCAGCACCGTGCCGATCACCACCGGCGGGAAGAACCGCAGGATCCGCGCGAAGTACGGGGCCACCAGGAAGGTGAACAGGCCCGCGACGATGATCGAGCCGTAGATCATCGGCAGGCCCTCGGCGCCGCCCTCGCCGCCGGTCGCGGCCAGGCCGATCGCGATGATCGGGCTCACCGCGGTGGTGGTCACGCCCTGGATGATCGGCAGGCGCACCCCCACCTTCCAGAAGCCGACCGACTGGATCAGCGTCGCGATGCCGCAGGTGAACAGGTCCGCGTTGATGAGGTGGATCGTCTGCTCGGGGGTCAGGTTCAGGCCGGAGGCGATCAGCAGCGGCACGATCACCGCGCCGGCGTAGAACGCCAGCACGTGCTGGATCGAGAGCACCGTGAGCCGTGCCGGGGGCGGCACCTGGTCGACGGGATGCCGGCGCGGGGCGGCGTCGGGCACAGGGGCGGGGGCTGCGGCGGTGGTCATTCTCGTCCTCGGGGAGCCGTCGGGCGCGGGGAGCTCGACGTGGGGCTGGGAAGGGGCACGGGCGGGCCGCGCACCAGCGTAGGCCTCGCGCAGGCGGCGCAGACGGCCGGGTCCCGGAGGATGGACGTGAGATGGCCGTCATCCTGTGGCCGCGACCGGGCCGGGCGGGTAGAAGGGAACGGTGACCACCCCTGCTCCCCGCCGCGGCCGACCCAGGCCCCTGTCCACCCTGTTCGCGGCGTTCGCGGTGGTCGTCATCGCCCTGAACCTGCGCCCGGGCGCGACCAGCGTGGGCCCGCTGATGGAGAACGTCGTGGGCGCGTACGGGCAGGGGGCCTTCGCCTCCGGCCTGCTCACCGCGCTGCCGCCGCTCGCCTTCGGCGCGATGGGGCTGCTGGCCGTGCCGATCTCGCGCCGCCTGGGGCTCACCGGCGCGATCGTCGCCTCCTACGTGGTGGTCGCGCTGGGACTGCTGCTGCGACCTTCGGCCGGCGCCTTCACCCTGTTCGTGGTGCTGTCGGTGCTGGGGCTGCTGGGCCCGGCGCTCGGCAACGTGCTGGTCCCGGCGTGGATCAAGCAGCACGGCGGGGGCCGCACCGTCGCCCTGATGACGGTGTACTCCGTGGTGCTCGCCCTCGGCGGCTCGGCCGGCTCCGCGCTCGCCGTGCCGCTCGCGGGCTCCGGGGCCGACGGATGGAAGGACTCCCTGCAGACGTGGGGCGTGATCGCCGCGGTGCCGGTGGTGGTGTGGGCGGTGGTGCTCACCCGCACCGGGCACGACTTCCCGCCCTCCCCGCCGCGCGGCGAGATCGGCGGCTCGCTGCGCCGCTCACCCACCGCGATCGCGCTCACGGTGATGTTCGCGCTGCAGTCGCTGAACGCCTACACCCAGTTCGGGATGCTCCCGCAGATCCTCACCGAGGCCGGGATCAGCCCCGCCCGCGCCGGGGTGCTGGTCGCGGTGATCGCCGGCTGGGGCCTGGTGGGCGGACTGGTGATGCCGACGGTGATCGAGAGGGCCCCGGGCCTGCCCTGGATCGTGGCCAGCTTCGGAGTGCTCACGGTGATCGGCTACCTCGGGCTGCTGCTGGCCCCGACCGTCAGCCCGCTGCTGTGGGCGTGCGTGCTGGGGATCGGCGGTTTCGCCTTCCCCACCGCGATCGCGCTGCTGCCGGCCCGCACCCGCTCCCCGCTGATCACCGCCCGCCTCTCCGGCACGGTCCAGCCGATCGGCTACCTGCTGGCCGCGCTGGGACCGATCCTCGCCGGCGCCCTGCTGGGGGTCACCGGCTCCTCCGCCTCGGTGCTGTGGTTCCTCGCCGGGACCGGTGCGCTGCTGTCCGTGGCCGGGTTCCGGGCCGGGCTGCCCCGGCTCGTGGACCGCGAGATCGCGCCCTGAGCCGCCGCTGAGGCGGTGCCCACGGCACCTTCCGTGGGAAGATGCCCCCATGAGCCTCGTCCGCACCCTGCGCATCCTGGCCTCCCAGCGGCCGTCCACCCCTCCGCGCGCCGTCGCCGCCCCCGCCCGGGTGGAGCGCCGCCGCCACGCCCACGTGCCCGTGACCTGGATCGACCCGGAGCTGGCGCACACCGCCGCCATCGTGCACCTGCACGGCGGCTCCTACGTGGCCGGCGAGAGCGCACAGACCTGGGAGATGCTCGAGGAGGTCGCCCGGCGCACCGGTGCGGCCGGGGCGATGCTCCACTACCGCCTCGCCCCGCGCCACCCCTTCCCGGCCGCCGTCGAGGACGTGCTGCGGGCCCTCGACGAGCTGTCCACCCAGGTGCTGCTGCGGCCCGGCCGCTGGGTGCTCTCCGGGGACGAGGCCGGGGCCGGGCTCGCGCTCGCCGTCGCGCAGGTCCTCGCCGGCTCCGAGGTGGACTCCCCGGCGGCGGTGCTGCTGACCTCCCCGTGGGCGGATCTGTCCCGCGAGGTCGCGGAGGAAGACGAGCTGCGCCGCACCGCCGCGACGCTCTACGCCGGCGCCGTGCCCCGCACCGAGCCGCGGCTCAGCCCCGTGCACGGCGAGCTCTCCGACCTGCCGCCCGTGCACCTGGTCACCGGGCAGCACGACGCGCTGCTGGCGGACAGCCGCCGCCTCGATGCCGCGCTGACCGCCGCCGGCGCCGCGCACGAGTACCTCGAGGTGCACGGCGGCGGGGACCAGCTCGCGACCCGGGCCGACGGGCCGGCCACGCAGCAGGCGCGCCGCTTCCTCATCGCCGCGGCCCGCACCGCGATGGGCCTGGACGAGCCCGCCGACGCCGCCCGCTGACCACCGGCCCCGGCCGCCGGGCTCACTCGCACTCGAGGAAGGTCTCCTCGTCGCCCGCGAAGAGCGCGGAGTCCTCGTCGAGCAGGTCCGCCAGCGGGGTGCGCGGCGCGTCGAGGATCTGTTCCCTCGTGGCCTGCTGCACCGCCCGGTGCCGGTCGTCGTCGGCGAGCGCGGGCACCAGCAGCCCCTCGTGCTCACCCATCGCGCAGCCGTCCAGGCCGTGGAGCGTGAGCCGCACGGTCCCGGCCGAGAGGCCTCCCTGCGCGTCGAGGTCGACGACGATGCCCAGGCGACAGGCGAGCACGCCGACGGCCCGGGTGCTGGTGTCGATCGCGGTCCAGGCGATGGTGGTGCCCAGCGCGAGGGCCGGGCCGCCGTCCCCCTCGGTGCGGAACCAGTCGGCGCAGATCGCCGGGCGGCCGACGCTGCGGAACGGCTCCGCGAGGGCGAGCGCGTAGAAGGTGCGATCCCCGCTGCCCCACGCCTCGTGCAGCGCGTCCCGCCAGAACTCGGGGGTGGCGCTCGAGACGTGGTCGAGGGCGTCCTGGTCGCTGAGCCCGCGCAGCGCGGAGGGGTCGAGGTAGGCGGCGCCGAGGAAGCCGGTCAGCTGCTCGCGGGCCGTGTCGACGGCGGAGTCCTCGGCGCCGAGGTCCGCCCAGGTCTCGAGCTCCTCGGCCGCGCCCTGGAGGGGCAGGGCGCGCAGCTCCTCGGCGGAGCGCGCATCCCAGTGCGCCGCATCGAGCGCGGCCAGCGGGTCCCGCGCCACCTGGGCGGAGGTGGGCACGGGGGAGGGGCCGCCGCAGCCGCCGAGCAGCACGGCGCCCCCGGAGGCGGTCAGCAGCGCGGCCAGGGAGCGGCGTCGCGGCCGCAGCGCGCTCGGCGCGCTCATCTCAGCTCGGGCTCCGCGCTGTCGGCCCGGCCGGCATCCGCATCGAGGCGCCTGCGGATCGTGGCGGCGCTGTCGCGGTCCTGCCGGGTGGCCTTGTCGACCAGTGCGGTGGTGTCGTCCTCGGGCTCCTCCGGCTGGAGCGCCATCCACACCAGGAACACGATGGTCAGCAGCAGGCAGAGGGCGAGCAGGATGAGCATCAGCGGCCAGGAGAAGCTGACCGGGTCCCAGAACGGATCGCCCTCGAAGAGCGAGGCGGTCCCGGCGACGGTGCCCACGAGATCCCCCTCAGATCGCGACGCACGCACCCGGGCCGTTGCGCCGGGGTGCACAGATCATCTCCAGCATAACTCTGCTGCGCACCCTGAGGTTATGCTGGAAAAATCATGGCTGACGTTATTGTCGGGCGCTTCGCGCTCATCGACCTGATCGCCAAGGGCGGTTCCGGGTCCGTGTGGCGCGCATGGGATTCCAAGGCCGAGGCGCTCTGCGCCGCGAAGGTGCTGCGGCAGCGGGATTCCGCCGATCTCATGCGGTTCGTGCGCGAGAAGGGCGTCAGCTTCGACCACCCGCACCTGCTCACCCCGTACGGCTGGGGCGCCGAGGACGAGCACGTCGTGATCGCGATGCCGCTGGTCTCCGGCGGCACCCTCGAATCGGTCGTGAAGCGGAGGGGCAGGCTCGCCGAACCGGCCGTGGTGGTGATCCTCGATCAGCTGCTGGACGGACTGTCCCATGTGCACGCCGAGGGGTGGATCCACCGCGATGTGAAGCCCGCGAACATCATGTTCGAACCCCACGGCAGCGCCCCGCCCGTGTCCCGGCTCGCAGATTTCGGGATCGCCGTCCACGAGACCGATGTGCGCTTCACCCACGTGGGGATGGTGAACGGGACGCCCGGCTACATGGCCCCGGAGCTGTTCTCCATGGCCGAGCCCGCCCCCTCCCACGACCTGTATGCGGCAGGGGTGGTCGCGCTGGTGGCGCTGAACGGCCCTCTCACGCTGCGCGACGGCTCGTTCCGGCCCGAGGAGCTCACCCAGCTCCTGCGCGGGGTCACTCCGAAGCTCTCCGCCGTGATCCGGCGCCTGGTCGCCGCCCAGCCGGAGGACCGCTACCAGGATGCGGACTCGGTGCGGCGCGACCTGCCTCGCGTGCCGCCCGGCTACCCGCTCACCCACGCCGACGGCGCGCCGCTCGAGTTCCGCGACACCCTGGACCCGCTGCCGCCGAACGCACCGGGCGCCGCCCGCCCCGAACGCCCGGCCCGGCCCTCCGGCCCGTCGATGGAGGCGATCCGCTCCGGGCGGGTGCAGCAGGGGTTCAGCGCCGGCTCCGCCTCCCCGCCGACCGGCCCTCAATGGGCGCAGCAGGGGACCCCTCCCGGCGGCCCCGCCCCCGGCGGCCCGGCACAGCACCCGGTGCAGAGCGGCCCGCCGCAGGCCATGCCCTTCTCGGCAGGAGCGGGGCCGGGCAGCCCTCCTCCAGGCACCCCGCCGCAGCGCACCTCGCCCTTCGCCACGCATCCCACGAGCACCGGGACGGGCACCGGGTTCACCACGCCGCAGAGCTCCCACCGCCGCAGCACGCTCATCGCCGTGGCGCTCGGGGCCGCCTGTGCCCTGGTGCTCGGGGTGATCGTCGCGATCGTGCTGCTGATGGTGTTCGACGGATCCTCCGCCGCCGGCCCGCGCGGCGGGGGGACGGCCGTCAGCAGCATCGACGACTCCTTCGCCGAGGTGCAGACCGGGCAGGAGTGCCTCGCCGAGGACGAGGGCGTGATCGCCCTGACCGCCGAGGGGGACTACGTCTCCTGCACCGCGCTGCCCGAGGGCGGGGGCTACGCCTTCGCCTGACCTCCGGCCACGGCCGTGGTGTCCAGCGACTGCAGCAGCGCGCCGCGGCGCGGATCCATCAGCAGCTCGATCCGCAGCGACAGCGCGCCCTCCCCGCGGCCGGGCACCGTCCAGCGCAGCCGGGCGCGGCTGAGCACCTGCGCCTGCTCCACCCGCAGGTCCGCGAGCACTGCCGCGTCGAGTCCGGCCGCGACGAGGGCGGCCTCGAGCCGGCGCCGCCGCTCCGGGCGCGGCACGTCCAGGTCCATGTTGTCCGCGAACCAGGCATCGGCCACGGCATCCTCCCCGCCCACCAGCCAGGCCAGCGCCGCCTCGCCCGCCTCGCGGGTGCGGGGCGCGGACTCCGGCGCCCGCCTCTCGAGCAGGCCGGGCACCTCGCGCTGCAGCAGGCGCAGCGCCTGCATCGACAGCGTCGTGGCGGGGGCGTACTTCGAGTTCGCGAGCGCGACCACGCCCACCCCGGAGTCGCGGTGCCACACCATGAACGAGCCGTACCCGGGGTAGCCGCCGGAATGGGAGATCACCTCGCCCAGATCCGGGAAGTGCTCCACCACCAGGCCGAAGCCGTAGCCGCGCACCCGGTCGAAGCCGGGCGAGGTGCGGGAGGGGTCGTCCGGGTCCACCGGCAGGGCGGCCAGCGGATGGTGGCGGTGCAGCTGCTGCATCTCGCGCCGCGACGCGGTGGCCAGCGGGCCCGCCTCCCGCTCGGCGGCGTCGGCCGCATCGGCGGCGGCGAGGAAGCGCACCCAGCGGGCCACATCGTCCACGGTCGAGAACAGCCCGGCCATCGCCCCGTACACCCCGGGGGAATCCAGCGGCACCGGCTCGAAGCGGGTGGCGTCGGTGCGGTCGGCGAGGCGGTGCCCGGTGGCCAGGTGCGCGGTGTCGATCTCCTGCGCGGACCAGCCGGTGGCGCCGAGCCCCAGCGGCTCCAGGAAGCGCCGCCGGATCTCCGCCCGGTAGTCGCCGCCGGTGACCTCGTCGATGACCCGGCCCAGCAGGGCGTAGCTGGTGTTGGAGTACTCGAACCCGGTGCCGGAGCGGTGCACGTGCCCGAGCCCGCCGCGCAGCGTCGCCGCGAACTCCTCGCGCGTCATCGCCTCCTGTCGGTCGCCCCACGGGTTGTCGGTGACCAGGCCGGCGCTCATGGTGAGCAGCTGGCGCAGGGTGGGCTCGCGCTCGTCGGCGGCGAGCTCGAAGGCGCCGGCGGCCTCGGGGACGTGGGCGGAGATCGGGTCGTCCAGGTGCAGCCGGCCCTCGTCCCGCAGCGCGAGGAGCGTCGCGGCGGTGAACGACTTCGTCATCGAGGCGATGCGGGAGACGGTCGCGCGATCCATCGGCCCCGTCCCCTCGGCCGGGGCCCCGCCGGTGAGCTCGCGGTGCCCGGCGGCGCCGTGGCCCAGCACCTCCTGCTCGTGGCCGTGCCCGCCGATGATCGCCCAGGTCACGCCGGAGGTCTTGTGGTCGGCGACCGCCGTGTCGAACAGGGCGGCGATCGAGGAGAGCGCGGCGGGCGGGACAGCGGGGGCGGAGCGGCGGGGTGCAGGCATGACTGTCACTGTAGAGGGTGCGCGGCGCTCAGGAGGTGCCGGTGTAGAAGCGGTGGATGAGCGCCGCCACCTCGTCGCCGACCACCTCCGCGAGCCGTGCCGGATCGGCGTGGGAGGGGTCGAAACCCGGGCCCGACGGCGGCTCTGCGGGCCCGTCGGCGGGAGCCTCCGTGCCGACGCCCGTGGGCCCCGCGCCCCCGTCCGGTGTCTCCGTTCCGGTGTCTGTCCCCACCGCGGCGTCCGTTCCCGCCTCGTCGGCCCCCGGACCGCCGGAGGCGGGGGCGAGGGGCGCAGCACCGTCGGCGCGGCCGGTCGCCGGGCTCGCCGGGGCCACGAGGTCCTCGAGCGCGAGCCCCCGCAGGGTCAGCAGCTGCAGCGGCTGCTCGTCCACCGCCTCGACCAGCACGTACAGCAGCGCCGAGACGTGCCGGCAGGGTCCCGGCCAGTCCAGGCAGGAGCAGTCATGGGACAGCTCGGAGGCGTCCCGGGGCAGCAGCGACACGGCGGAGGCGGCCAGCTCGGCCTCGATCTGCTGCGGGTACTCGCCGGCGGCGAGGCGGGCGGGCAGCTCGGGATGCGCCCACGCCACCGCGAGGAAGGCGCGGCGGTCGTCCTCCCGGAAGGCGGGCAGGTCGAGACGGGCGTGGTACAGCTCCCCGTCCGCATCCAGCACGTCGCCGCGCGCGGTGCCCGCGTCGACGTCCAGCCACTGCACCCGCCCGGCGCGGGCGTCGGCCTTGCCGCGCCCCACCCGGGACGGGCCCAGCAGCTGCTCCGCCCCCTCGCGCAGCGCGACGGCGTGCCAGCCCTTCCCGACGGGGCCGCGGCGCGATCTGAGCTGGATGCTCATGAGTCCTCCTCGCCGTCGAGGGAGAGCAGGTCGAACAGCCGCTCGTCGTCGAGGGTGGTCAGCCAGTCCTCGCCCGGGCCGACGGTCAGCTCGGCCAGCGCCTGCTTGTCCTGCAGCACCGTGTCGATCTTCTCCTCGACCGTGCCGGCGCTGACCAGCGTGTTCACGGTGACGTCGCGGCGCTGCCCGATGCGGAAGGCACGGTCGGTGGCCTGGTTCTCCACCGCCGGGTTCCACCAGCGGTCCAGGTGCACCACGTGGTTGGCGGCGGTGAGCGTGAGCCCGGTGCCGCCGGCGCGCAGGCTCAGCAGCATCAGCCCGGGACGGTCGCGGTGCTGCTGGAACTCGGCGACCATCTGGTCGCGGTCGCGTTTGGAGACCCCGCCGTGCAGGAACGGCACATCGATCCCGAACTCGGCGAAGCGCTCGCGCCAGTAGGGCACCAGCAGGTGGCCGAAGGTCGTGAACTGCGTGAACAGCAGCGCCTTGTGGCCCTTCTCGAAGGCCGTCTGCAGCAGGTCGTCGACCAGCTCGAGCTTGCCGGAGCGGTGCTCGCCCTCGCGCACCAGCGCGGAGCCGTCGCCGAGGTAGTGGGCGGGGTGGTTGCACACCTGCTTCAGCCGGGTGATCGCGGAGACCACCAGGGTGCGGCGGTTCTTCTCGTCGGCGCCGTCGATCTGCGTCATCAGCTCCTCGACGATCGCCTCGTACAGCCCGGCCTGCTCCGGGGTCAGGTTCACCACCCGGGTCAGCTCGATCTTCTCCGGCAGGTCCTGGATGATCGTGCGGTCCGTCTTGAGCCGGCGCAGGATGAAGGGGGAGGTGACGAGCTTGAGCCGGCTGATCGCCGCGCCGTCGCCGTCCTCCTCGATGGGGGTCGCGACCCGCTCCTGGAAGCTCTTCGCGCTGCCCAGCAGGCCCGGGTTGACCACCTCCATGAGGGAGTGCAGATCCGCGAGCCGGTTCTCGACCGGGGTGCCGGTCAGGGCCAGGCGGTGCGGGGCCTGCAGCGAGCGGGCGGCCCGGGTCACCTGCGTGGCGGGGGTCTTCACGTGCTGGGCCTCGTCGAACACCAGCCGGTGCCAGGGCACTGCGGAGAGCACCGCGAGGTCGCGGGCGAGGAGCGAGTAGGTGGTGATCACCAGGTCGAGATCCGTCGCGCCGTCCACGAAGGAGTCGTCCCGCACCCGGTCCCCGCCGTGGTGGACGTGCACGGACAGATGCGGGGCGAAGGTCGCGGCCTCGCGCTGCCACGCGCCGACCACGGACATCGGGCACACCAGCAGGGTGGGGCCCACCCGCTCCGCCGGCGCCTCGCCGCGGGTGCCCTCCCGCTCCCGGCACAGCAGCGCGAGGACCTGCATCGTCTTGCCGAGGCCCATGTCGTCGGCGAGGATCCCCCCGAGCCCCTGCCGGTCCAGGGCCCACAGCCAGTTCAGCCCGTCGAGCTGGTAGGGCCGCAGCGTGGCCTGCAGCGAGCCCGGCTGCGGGTGCGGATACGCCCCGGAGCCGCCGGGCATCAGCCGGGCCAGGCCGTTGCTGCCGCCCGAGAGCAGCGCCGCGACCCCGAAGTCGACGTCCGCCGCCTCGGGGGAGAGGATCAGCGAGAACATCTCGATCCACGGCGCCCGGCCCTCGACCTCGGCCGGCACCGGCGCGGGCACGAGGGCCGGGCCCGGGTGCCCGCCCGCCCGCGGTGCCCCGGCCGCGGCGGGGCCGGTGGTGCCGCTGATGCCCGCCCCGTCGTCGGCAGCCCGCCCGCCGGCCCGGCGCTCCTCGCGGGTGCGGGCCCCGAAGGTGTCGAGGAACTTCTCCGCGGCGCGCAGCGTGACCGCGTCCAGCCGCACCCACTGCCCCCGCAGCCGCACCAGCTCGGACTGCGCCTCGCGGATCTGCTCCATCTCCTCCTCGGTGAGCTCGGTGTCGCCCACGGCCACCCGCCAGCGGAAGGAGACCATCGCCCCGAGCCCCACCCCGGAGCCCTTCCGCTCGCCGGGCTCCTCCTCGACCTCCTGCGGCCGCACGGAGGTCTTCTGCTTCGTCCAGTCGCGCGGCAGCAGCACCGTCACCCCGGCCTCCTCGAGCGCGGGGGTGTCCCGGGCGAGGAACTCGGAGGCCTCGGCGGTGGTGAGCAGCCAGTCCACCCCGGTCTCGTCCACCGCTGCGCCCCGCACCGTCGGGGCCAGGCGCATCACCGCGGCGGAGGCTTCGGCCGCGCCGGCGGTGGTGAGGTCGCCGACGGCCCGCAGATCCGCGACCGGGTGCACGGTCCCGTCCCGCTCGCGCAGGCATGTCTGCAGCGGCCAGGCGGTGCCCACCGGCGGCGGGAACAGGCGCACCACCACCTCGCTGTCGCGCGAGCCGAGCTTCACCCCGGGCCGGGCGGAGTCGACGTAGGCGTCGAAGGCGGCGGTGAGGCGGCGCTGGGTGGGCAGGTCGGCGCGCAGCTCGCCGTCGTCGGCGAGGGCCCACAGCACCCCGCAGCGGTCCGTGGCCGGCGGCTCGGCGCGCCGCAGGTGCTCGGCGAAGGCGTGGCGGGCGTGCCCGTCCACCAGGGCGTGCAGCAGCGGCGGGGTGTCCTTCTCCGGCGCTCGCCACTGCATGATCGGCCGCCCGAACCGCTCCGCGGCCCGGGCGCGCAGGTGGCGCTTCTCGACCAGCGACCGAGCCCGCAGGTCCAGCACCATCGCGGCCACCAGATCCGGCATCGCGATGAGCTCCTCGTCGAGCCGGGCGGCGGCGCCGTCGGTGATCAGCGCGGCCAGATGCTCGGGGAAATCCTCGCCGAAGCGTTCCTCGAGCAGCACGGTCGAGGCCCCCACCAGGGCGGTGAGGGCGGAGCCGTCCAGCGGCAGGGCGGGCACGCGGCGATCCCCGTCGCGGCCCGGGATCCGCACGCGGTGGCGCAGCAGATCGGGGGCGTCGGCGAGAGCCGCGGCGATGCCGGGCGGGGCGTCACGGCGCAGCGGGGCGAGGTCCTCGAGGGCGCGGGAGCGGCGCGGTCCGGTCTGCTCGCGCACCCACAGCGCAGGGCCGAGATCCTCGTCGAGGACGAGGTGGAGGCGGCGGACGGGCATGCCCTCAGACTAGGCGGGATGTCCGACGGACGCCGCCCGGGGCCGTGCGCTGTGGACAGCCGCACCCGCCCCGCGCGGCCGGGCCGCCGCGCGGCGCCGCCGCGCCGGGCAGGCCGCTCACAGACCGTCGATGATCAGCGCCGTCGCGTCGAGCCACGCCTCCTTGGTGGCCGGGGAGACGCGCGGCCAGTCCAGGTGGGAGCCGTCCACGAACTGCTGCTCGTAGGGCACCTCGGTGACCGCGCGGGTGTGCGCCCCGAAGTGTGCGATGAGGCGGCTGCGCAGCGTCGAGTCGAGCTTGCCCTTGGAGGAGTGGGACAGGATCGTCACCGCATGATCGACCTGCTCGGCCAGGCCCGTCGCCCGCAGCTCGTCGATCATCCAGGCCGCGGCGTTGAAGGTGTCCTCCCGCACGGTCGAGATGATGACCAGCTGGTCCGCCTCCTTCACCGCGGCGAGCCAGTTCGAGGCGCGCACGTTGTTGCCGGTGTCGATGACCTTGATCCGGTAGAAGCGCGAGAGCGTGTCGTTGAGCTCGCCGAAGGCCTCGGCGTCGATCGACGCGGCCGAGCCCGGATCCTCGTCCGAGGCGAGGATGTCGAAGCGCATCTCGCCCTGGGGGCGCACGTACGGGTCGAGATCCGCGTTGCTCGCCTCGGCCGAGCGCAGCCGGTCGATGTCATGCAGCAGATCCACCGCGGTGCGGCCGTGGTCGGTGGGGATGCCGCGCCAGCCCAGGGTGCCGCGGGTCTCGTTGTTGTCCCAGGCGAGCACGTTGCCGCCGCGGGTCACGCCGAGCGTCGCGGCGATCATCAGGGAGGCGGTGGTCTTGTGCGCGCCGCCCTTGAGGTTGACCACCGCGATGTTCCGCGGGCCGTCCAGCGGGCGGCGGATGCGCTCCAGGCGCAGCGTCTCGCGGCGCTCGCGCTTGTTCGGCCGCGGCGAGATCACCCCGCCGGTGAGCCGCGTGATGAGGCCGGGCAGGCCGCGGGTGGCCTTGACCTTCTCCGGCTTCGCGGTCGAGGACTGCAGGTCCTGGAGGGTGGGGCGCGAGGGATCCTTCTCCGGCAGCGTGCGCGCAGGCAGCGGGCGCTTGCGCACCGGTGCCTCCTGCGCCTGTGCGGCAGAGGGAGCGGGCGAGGCCGAGGCGGCCGACGACGCGGAGGTCGCCGACCACACCGACGCGGCCGAGGAGGCGGAGGGGGCCGATCCCGCCGACGGCGCGGAGGCCGCGGACGGTGCCGACGCAGCGGACGGTGCGGACGACGCCGACGCAGCCGATCCAGCAGAGGGGGCGGACGCGGCCGAGGGGGCGGAGCCGGCCGATGGAGCAGGCGCGGCCGACGACGCCGAGGCAGCCGAGGAGGCCGATCCCGCCGACAGGCCCGACAGCGCGGAGGGGGCCGAGGGCGCGGAGCCCGCGGACGGGGCGGAGGAGGCCGAGGCGCCGGAGACGGCGGAGCTCGCCGTCCCCGCCGAGCCGCCGCTGGCCGTGCTCACGGCCGCGCCCTGCGGCGAGAGCGGCTTCGCGGCGCGACGACGGCGCGCCCCGTGCGGACGCATCGCGGGCAGCTCACCGGTCGCGGCGGAGCCGATCGCCGCATGCTCACCGGTCACCGGCGACCCGAGAGCGGCGTGCTCACCCGTGGCGCGGGGACGGAACGCACGGGCGGCGCTCTCCTCGGCGGGCGGGGCGATCAGCGGGTCATCGAGCGTGGGCCCGTGCACCGGGCGCTCATCCGCCTCCCGGCCCGTGATCCGGCCCGAGGGCTCGACCCGCAGGTGATGGCGCACTCCCGGCTCGACGATCACCACATCGAGATCCTGCTCCGCAGACTTCGCGGCGGTGATGAAGGCCTGCTTCACGCGGTCCCTGATCTGCGGCAGGTCGGCACCGGAGACCTCGACGGTCTCCTGGGCGAGATGCACGGTGGCAGTCGTGTCGGAGGTGATCCGCGCCTGCGCGATCATCTGGGTTCCTTCCGCGTCCTGAGCACCGCCGCATCCGGGACGGATGGGCGGCATGGTCCGGGACCACTCTACGGGCGCTCACGCCCCGGTTCGCCTCCGGGATTGCCTACAGTGGCGGCGTGCACACCACACTCCTCAGCGACCCGGCGGTCCCCGGCGCGAACGAGGACGCCGGCGGAGTGCTCGGCCAGGTCGCCGTGGTGCTCGACGGCGCCGGCGTCCCCGCGCGATTCCGGGCGGGATGCACCCACTCCGTCGCCTGGTACTCCCACACCCTGGCCGCCCACCTGCTCACCCGCGCGCAGGATCCGGCGGTCCCGCTCCGCGCCGCGCTCGCCGGGGCGATCGGTGACGTGCGGGCCCTCCACTCCGGGCGGTGCGATCTGGACCGGGGCGGACCCTCCGCGACCGTGGTCGCCGTGCGGTGGGACGCCGAGCACCTCGAGCACCTGGTGCTGTGCGACTCCTCTCTGCTCGTGGACCGGTCCGACGGAACCGTCGCCCGGCACAGCGATCCTCGGATCGACCAGGTGGTGCGCGAGGAGAGCGGCGCGGAGGCGATCGAGGCCCGCCGCAACGCACCGGGCGGTTTCTGGGTGGCGCGTCACGAGCCGCACGCGGCCCGGGAGGCCCTCGTGGGGCGGATCCCGCTGGCGGGGCTGAGGGCGGTGCACCTGGTCTCCGACGGGATCACCCGCGCGGTCGATCTGCTGGGGATGCACGACGACACCTCCCTCGCCGGATCGCTGCGCGAGGACCCGCACCGCCTGGTGGGCTCCCTGCGCGAGAGGGAGCGCGACCTTCCGATCGGTCGACGCCCCCGCAAGCTCCATGACGATGCGACGGTGCTCACAGTTTCTCTGGATGGACGCTGAAGCGCGGCCCGAGAGGCTGGGAGGACGCCGGATGCGAGCCATGCTGTAAAATCGGACAAAGCGGGCGTACACTGGTGTCAGAAACGGTTTCCGGCCTGGGCGCTTTGTGCTCTCATGACGAAGAATTGGAGTGCCCACCACTTAGGGACACCTGTCCTCGATTCTGCATGCCACCTGCGAAAACACCGGGTACGAGCGCGTTTACAGCGGGCGATCCAAGGCCTACACTCGACCTCACGACGCGATCGCCCCGCGGGGTGGCCGTCGCAGGCGATCAGGGGGCGCTGTCCCCGGATCTGCTGGTACGCTTCCGAGTGTCGGAAGACGTTGAAAATTTTATAGATGTGCCGTTCCCTGAGACCCCCCTCAAGGGGAGCGGCCGGATGGGCACTACGCCAGGTTCCCCCACCTATGGCAGCCCATCCAGCCTGTTCGCCCGCACCCACCCCTGACGGACGACAGGCCTGACGAGCGGTCCGTGAGCCCCCGACACTGTCGGCTGAGAGCTCCGGGCCGCTCGTCGCATTTCCAGCCCGGCTCCGAGCTGTGGTCCTGCCGCTCGCAGGCTCGCAGCACGTCGCTCACGGTGTGGGTGGGCTGAGCTCCTGCCGCTCGCGAGCTCGCAGCACGTCGCTCACGGTGTGGGTGGGCTGTGCTCCTGCCGCTCGCGAGCTCGCAGCACGTCGCTCAGCCGAGGATCGCGACGTCGCTGCCGGGGTCGAGGCGGTAGCCGGCGCCGCGCACCGTCGAGATGAGGCGGCGGTAGCGGCCCAGCTTCGTGCGCACCCGGCGCACGTGCACGTCGACCGTGCGCTCGCCCGTGTCCTCGGGCGCCTCCGCCCACACCGTCTCCATGAGGTCGGTGCGCGAGAGGGTCGAGCGCGAATTGCGGGCCAGCTGCGCCAGCAGCTCGAACTCCTTGTAGGTGAAGTCCACGTCCTGCCCGTCGATCCGCACCCGACGACCGAACAGATCGATCACCAGGCTGTCGCTCGGCGCCGCCGAGGGGCTGGACGGGCTCACCGCGGTGGCCTGCAGGGCGCGGCGACGAGCCGCCTCCGCATCCCGGCGGGCGGGCGAGTTGGGGGAGACCACACCGGCGCGGCGGGGACGCAGCGGGCTCACCGCAGCGGCACCCTGGCTGCGGGGCGGAAGCGTGCGCGAGGTCGAGCGGCCGGTCGCCGCGAAGGCGTTGGGGCTGTTCACCGCGACGGTGGTGCGGCCGTCCCGGGCCGCGACCAGGCGCTGGGCGCGGGTGCGCAGCTCGTCGGCGATCAGCGCCGTCTCGACGTCGCCGGTGCCTGCGGGAAGCGTGACGGACACGGTGATGGTGACGGCGTCCTCCGTGGGGCGGGGGCGCGGAGCCGTGCCGCCCACCCGGTGCAGCGAGCGGACGGAGGGGCGAGCAGAGGTCTGAGTGTGGCGATCCAGGGCGATGGTCATGATGCGAGTTCTCCGAGAAGCGGCGCGAGATGCGCGGCGGCTGGTGGACCCGGGATCCCTGGGGATCGACGCGCGCAGGCGGATCGTTCAGGGGTGTGCTCCCGTTGGCACCTGGAGCCCGCGCCCTCCGGCCGGCTCCTGTCAGCCGACCTCGGAGGTGTCGTGAGCGCTCAGAGGCTCGGCTGACGATGCATCATCGGCATCATCATCATGCACATCATCGAACGCATGGCGGAGCGGACCACCCGGCGGGTGGTCTCGCGGAGCGCGGCGTTCGTGGTCATGGCTACGAGGATGCCCCGTCCCCTCCCGGGGAGCAAGACCCTGTTCACATGTCGGGACGGGGACGGGGCATCAGGGGTCAGTGGGAGTGGCCGGGAGCCGCTTCCTCGTGGGTGTGCAGGTAGCCGCCCTCGCCGTCCTCGTCGGCGTGGAAGTGCGGCGCCATCGGGCCCGGATCCTGCGGCGTGTGACCGCCCGCGGAGAACGACCGGTGCAGCTCCCGCACCCAGGCCGCCAGGGCGTCCACCGTCTCCGGGCGCTTGCGCGAGACGCCCAGCACCGCCCGGCCCTCGCGGGCCTCGGAGGCGTCGGACAGCATCTCCTCGACGTCCACGTCCACATGCTCGGCCAGGTCGATCTTGTTCACCACGAGCAGGTCCGCGCGGCCGATCCCGGGGCCGCCCTTGCGCGCCACGTCGCCGCCGCCGGCGACGTCGAGCACGAACAGCTGCGCGTCCACGAGCGAGGGGGCGAAGGTCGCGGTGAGGTTGTCGCCGCCGGACTCGACCAGCACGATGTCCAGCGGGTCGAAGTCCCGCTCGAGATCCTCGACGGCGAGCAGGTTCATGGTGACGTCATCACGGATCGCCGTGTGCGGGCAGGCGCCGGTCTCCACCGCGCGGATCCGCTCCTCGGGCAGCACGCCCTCGGAGCGCAGGAAGCGGGCGTCCTCGTCGGTGTAGATGTCGTTGGTGATCACACCGATCCGGAACTCCTCGGCGAGGGCCCGGCACAGGTTCGCGATCGTGGAGCTCTTGCCGGTGCCGACGGGCCCGGCGACTCCCAGACGCAGCGCGCGGCGCGGGGTGGTGGTGCTCTCAGCGGTCATGCTTCCTCCAAAGGGTTGGGTGGTGTCCAAGGGCGGTGGGCTCACCGCGGCACGGCGGTCCAGCCGCGCGGGGCGTCGGCCGCCCACGGCGGGCCGAGCAGGTCCATGCCATGATCGAGGCGGTCGCGCAGGGTGGGGGCGTCCTCGGCGAGGGCCGAGATCTGCACGGTGCACGCATCCTGCCGCATCACCGCGCTGCCGGCATCGGGTGCGGCGGCGGCCGGGCCGGGGGCGCCGTCGGGATCGACCACCACCACGTTGCCGACGGCGCGGTGGGTGCCGAGCACGCTGGGGGTGCGGGAGCCGGACGCCTCGGGGTCGAGGTCCACCTGCTGCACCACGGCGGGCACCCCCTCGCGCCGCACGCTCAGGAGGGCGGAGAGGGAGCCGGGCTCCTCGCGGTGGCGGCCCAGCACGAGCTCCTCGCGGAACAGCAGGCGCGCGCCCTCGTCCAGCTCCGCCTCGATGACGGGCTGGTGGCGGCAGCCGCGGGCGGCGATCACCGGTTCGGGGATCCACACGCAGGTGCCGCCCTCCTCCACCCGCAGGCGCGTCACCCAGCGGGAGAGCCGGCCGTGCGGCCCGGGCAGCACGAGGGTCGCGCCGACGTCGCGCAGCAGCAGCGTGGAGCCGGCGCCGACGTGGATGTCCAGCACGTAGGTGTCGCCGCCGACGGGCCCCGCCGCGCTCGCGGACATGCGGATCCGGGCCGCGTCCCCGCCGCGGACGAACGGCTCCTCGCCGCTGGCGATCGTGGGCCGCGGCGACAGCGGGGTGTCGGCCCGCAGGCGGGAGAGCGCGGTGCGGCCTCCGCGCAGCTCGGTGGCGATCACCGCATGGCAGAGGAAGGAGCCCTGGGAGGTGCGCCGCCGCGACTGCTCCGGCTGGCCGAAGGCGGGAAGCGGCGGGGCGGCCTCAGGAGGCGAAGAGACGCTGGTCATGAGTGGTATGCAGCTCGGCGGCGATGTCGGTGAGAGGGGCGGCGAGGGAGGGGAGGTCGTGCAGGTCGATGTCGGCGTGCGCGGCGGCGCGGTCCGCGATCTCGTCGAGATCCGGGGCGAGCTCCGCCAGGCAGCGGTGGGTCGCGAAGGGGTCGATGCTCAGCAGCTTGACCGCCGCCACCGCCGGGGTCGCCGCCGCCTCGTAGAGCACCACGCCCGCGGCATCCCGGGCATCGAGCCCGAGCGCGGCGGCGACCACCCCGTAGGCGAGGGGCTGCTGCAGCACCGGACCGGCGGCATCGAGCACCGCGGTCTGCGCGGGGACGATCGACCGCGTGGCCCGCAGCAGCATGCGGCCCAGGTCCTGCCCGATCTTCCGCAGGGCGGGGGAGGGGGTGCGGGCGATCAGCTCCCGGTCGAGCTCCTCGAGCTGCGCCTGCAGCCCGGACAGGTCCCCGGCCTCGAGCGCGAGGGCCGTGCGGTGCTGCGCGGCCGCGGCGAAAGCACTGCTGACCAGCCCCATGGCGTGCACCCGTCCCCGCAGGTAGGCGGCGATGTCCTCCGCGGTGCGGACCCAGCCGCGGGCGATCGCCTGCTCGAGCCCGGCCGAGTGGGCGTAGCCGCCGGCCGGCAGGCGCCCGTCGCCGAGCAGCAGGAGCGCCGCGGTCCGGGAGGGGACGGGGCGCGGGGACGGGGGGCTGCGGCATTCTCAGAACAGGAAGTACCGCTGCGCCATCGGCACGAACTCGGCGGGCTCGTGCTCGATGAGCTCGCCGTCGATCCGCACCGCATAGGTGTCGGGGTCCACGTCGATCTGCGGCCGTGCCGTGTTCAGCGGCAGATCGTCCTTGGTGATGCCGCGGGTCGAGGTGATCGGCACGATCTCGTGCTCCACCCCCATCCGCTCGACCACGTCGTTCTCCATCGCCAGCTCGGAGACGAAGGCGAGGCTGGTGGCGCCGGCAGCCTTCGTGTGGGCGTTGAAGCCGAGCCGGCCGTGCACCGGCTGCGGGGTGGGGATCGAGGCGTTCGGATCGCCGATCGCGGCGACCGCCGCCATCCCGCCCTTGAACACGGCCTGCGTGCGCACCCCGAACAGCGCGGGCTGCCAGAGCACGAAGTCGGCGAGCTTGCCCACCTCGATCGAGCCCACGTGCTGGTCGATGCCGTGGGCGACGGCCGGGGCGATCGTGTACTTCGAGACGTAGCGGCGGGCGCGGTGGTTGTCCGCCGTGGTGTCGCCCTCGAGCAGTCCCCGCACGCGCTTCATCTGGTGCGCCGTCTGCCAGGTGCGCATGATCGTCTCGCCGATGCGGCCCATCGCGAGCGAGTCCGAGCTCATGATCGACAGGGCGCCCATGTCCTGCAGGACGTCCTCGGCGGCGATCGTGCCGGCCCGCACGCGGGACTGCGCGAAGGCGAGGTCGTTGGGGATCTGCGGGTTCAGGTGGTGGGCGACCATCACCATGTCGAGATGCTCGTCGACCGTGTTGACGGTGTACGGGCGGGTGGGGTTGGTCGACGCGGGCAGCACGTTGCGCTCGCTGGCGACCTTGATGATGTCCGGGGCGTGGCCGCCGCCGGCGCCCTCGGTGTGGAAGGCGTGGAAGGTGCGGCCCTTCACGGCGGAGAGCATGTCCTCGACGAAGCCGGCCTCGTTGAGGGTGTCGGAGTGGATCGCGACCTGCACGCCGGTGGCGTCGGCGATCTCGAGCGTCTTGTCGACGACGGCCGGGGCCGCGCCCCAGTCCTCATGGATCTTGAAGCCGCCCATGCCGGCGCGCACCTGCTCCAGCAGCGCCTCGTCGTTCATGGCGTTGCCGCGGCCCAGGAACATGAAGTTCACCGGCCACGGGTCCAGGCCCTGGAACATCTTCTCCAGCCACCAGGCGCCCGGGGTGGCCAGCGCCGCCTTCGAGCCCTCGGCCGGGCCGGTGCCGCCGCCGATCACGGTGGTCACGCCGGCGTTCAGGCCCACCTGCAGCTGATCGGGGGTCACGTAGTGCACGTGGGTGTCGATCGCGCCCGCGGTCATGATCATGCCGTTGCCGGCCATCACCTCGGTGGACGGGCCGATGACGAGGTTCTCGTCGACCCCGTCCATGACGTCGGGGTTGCCGGCCTTGCCGATCCCGCAGAAGCGGCCGTCGCGGATGCCGACGTCGGCCTTGATGATCCCCCAGTGGTCGAGGATCACCACACCGGTGATGACCAGATCGGGGGTGCCCTCCGCACGGGTGCGGGCGGACTGCAGCATCGACTCGCGGATGGACTTGCCGCCGCCGAAGACGGCCTCGTCCCCGCCGAGGTAGTGATCCTGCTCGACCTCGATCACCAGATCGGTGTCGGCCAGGCGGATGCGGTCCCCGACGGTGGGGCCGTAGCTGGCGACGTACTCCGAACGGCTGACCTCAGTCATCGAGCGGACCTCCGCATTCCCCGCGGAAGCCGCGCGCGATGCGCCGGCCGCGGATGTCGATCAGTTGGACGTCCTCCTCGGCGCCGGGCTCGAAGCGCACGGAGCCGCCGGAGACGATGTTCAGCCGCTTGCCCCACGCGGCCTTGCGGTCGAAGTCGAGGGCGGGGTTGGCCTCGGCGAAGTGGAAGTGCGAACCGACCTGGATGGGGCGGTCCGCGGCGTTGACCACCCGCAGCGTGATGGGGGAGGCGCCCCGGTTGATCACCACGGGCTCCTCGGCCAGCAGGATCTCGCCGGGGATGACGGGCACGCGGTAGTCCACCGGATCGGTGGTCGCGCGGCGCGGTGCCTGGCGGCTGCTGGTGCCGGAGCGGCGCGGCTCGCTCGGTGCGCCGACGCCGGAATGGCCGCGCGCCTCATCCTGCGCGTCCTGCGCGTACTCGCGGCCGGGATCGTCGGTGAGGTGGGTGGCGGGCTCGGCGGCCGCATCGGGCGCGAGCTCCGGGTTGTCGAAGGGGTTCTCCTCCATCGACGGAGCGTCGGCCGGATCCTGCGGAGGCTTCTCGTTGCTCATCGTCCCTCCTTCACTGCAGGGGGTCGGTGACGGTGACGAGCTTGGTCCCGTCGGGGAAGGTGGCCTCGACCTGGACCTGCGCGAGCATCTCGGGCACGCCCTCCATGACGTCGTCACGGCTGAGCACGTAACGACCGCCCTCCATGAGGTCGGAGACCGACTGGCCGTCGCGCGCACCCTCGAGGAGGTACGAGGTGATCAGCGCGGTCGCCTCGGGGAGGTTCAGCCGCAACCCCCGTTCCTTGCGCTCGAGGGCGAGCTTCCCGGCCAGGTGGACCATGAGCCGCTCCTGCTCGTGGACGCTCAGGAACATGGGGCCTCCCGCTGATCGACGACACCGGAGAGCCCGTCATGGCCCCGCCATCGTCGGGGTCAATCGACGGGTGTCAGCCTCAGCCCTCCGACTGCCCGCCCATCGCTCCCGAGCTCGGACGACGTCGCTCAGTCCACGACGCCGAACAGGCGGTCGCCGGCGTCGCCGAGGCCGGGCACGATGTAGCCCTTCTCGTCGAGCTTCTCGTCGATCGCGGCGGTGACGACCGTGAGGTCGATCGACGGATCGAGCGCCTCCTCCATCGCCTTCAGACCCTCGGGGGCGCACAGCAGGGTCACGCAGGTGATGTCCCGCGCGCCGCGCTCGTGCATGTACTCGCACGCGGCGATCAGCGTGTGGCCGGTGGCGAGCATCGGGTCCAGCACGAAGCACTGGCGGCCGGTGAGATCCTCGGGCAGACGGTTCGCGTAGGTGGTGACCTCGAGGGTCTCGTCGTTGCGCACCATGCCCAGGAAGCCCACCTCGGCGGTGGGCAGCAGGCGGGTGAGGCCGTCGAGCATGCCCAGGCCGGCGCGCAGGATCGGCACCACCATCGGCTTGGGGTTGCTGAGCTTGGTGCCGGTCATCGTGGTCACCGGGGTCTCGATCTCCACCGGCGCGACGGCGACGTTGCGGGTCGCCTCGTAGGCGAGCAGCGTCACCAGCTCGTCGGCGAGCTGGCGGAACACCGAGGAGTGGGTGGCGCGATTGCGCAGCACCGACAGCTTGTGGGCGACGAGCGGGTGGTCGATCTCGAGAACGCGCATGGGGGGAATCTACCGGAGCAGCCCGGCCGGAGCCGACGAATGCGCCCCCTGCGGCGGGAGAGCCCGCTCTCACGCGCTCCGCCGTCGCGGTGCGCGAGCCTCGCTGCCTGAGGGTGCGGGCCTCGCTGCCTGAGCGTGGGGGAGCGGACCCGAGGCCACAGGCGCGACAATGACCCCATGACCGATCCCCCGACCGACGACGCGCTGACCGACGAGGCGCTGATGGGCCTCGCGATCGACGAGGCCCGGGCCGCCGCCGCCCGCGAACCGGCCGACGTCCCGATCGGCGCGGTCGTCGTCGCCCCCGACGGCGCCGTGCTCGCCACCGCCGGGAACCGCCGCGAGGCCGACGAGGACCCCACCGCCCACGCCGAGATCCTCGCGCTGCGCCGTGCGGCCGCCGCCACGGGCCGCTGGAACCTCACCGGCTGCACGCTCGTGGTCACCCTCGAGCCGTGCACGATGTGCGCCGGCGCGATCGTGCTCGCCCGCATCCGACGGGTCGTCGTCGGCGCGATGGATCCCAAGGCCGGGGCCGCCGGCTCCCTCTACGACCTGGTGCGCGAACCGCGGCTGAACCACCGCGTCGAGCTCGTCACCGGCGTGCGCGGGCAGGAGTGCGGGGACCTGCTGCGGGACTTCTTCCGCGCCCGACGCGCCCGCTGATCGGCGCGCATCGCCGCCCCCGTCCTGGCCCCGCTGCGCCTGCTGTCCCCGTCGCGTCGCGCCTGGCCTCCCCATCGCGCTGCGCCGGCTGGCTTCCGCCGGTCCCCGGTGCGCTCGCCGGCTGGCTTCCGCGGGTTCCCGTCGCGCCGCGCCGGCTGGCTTCGGCCGGTCCCCGGTGCGCTCGCCGTCTGCCCGGTGTTGCCTCGTCCCGTCTCGTGCGGGCCCGTGTGGCGTGGAGCGGGTTGCATCCACTGGCGCCAGGCCAGCACACGTCCCCATATACGGGCACGTGTGCTGGCACAGCGCCACTGGATGCAAGGAGGGTGGGGCGGTGTCGGCACGGAGCATCGCGTCCTGAGGGTGGGGCGGTGTCGGCATGGAGCGTCGCGTCCTGCGGACGGTCCGGCTCTGCGTGCCGGGCAGGCGTCTCATCGCGTCCGATCGTTGAGATGACGGGTGGGCGGCGGGGCTCTCCTGCCTACAGTGTCCGGGTCAGCCCCGCTCGTCTCGAGACCAGCACCGATCCGCTGCAGACGTCGCCGCTGACGCCGACAACGCAGCGCGGTGGAGGAGCCGTATGAAATCCGCCGATCAGGCGACCGTCGTCGCCGAGGACGTCTCGAAGGTCTTCTTCTCCGGGAGCGACCCGGTGTGGGCGCTCGAGAACTTCTCGCTCACCCTCGAACCGGGCTCCTTCACCTGCATCGTCGGCCCCTCCGGCTGCGGCAAGTCGACCTTCCTGCGCATCCTCGGCGGGCTCGAGGAGCGCACCGCGGGCGAGGTGACCACCACCGGCGCCGACCACCCCGTGCCGGCGGCGTTCGTGTTCCAGGAGCACGGCGTCTTCCCCTGGATGACCGTCGAGGAGAACGTCGCCTTCGGCCTGCGGATGACGGGCGTCGGCGCCCGGGAGCGGCGCGCCACCGCCCGCGACTGGCTGCACCGGGTGCGCCTGGATTCCTTCGCCGCCTCCTACCCCCATCAGCTCTCCGGCGGCATGCGCCAGCGCGTCGCGATCGCTCGCGCCTTCGCGACCGGTTCGCCCGTGCTGCTCATGGACGAGCCGCTCGGCGCCCTGGACGCCCAGACCCGCATGCTCATGCAGGAGGAGCTCGTGGCGCTGTGGGAGGCCGAGCGCAAGACGGTGCTCATGGTCACCCACGACATCGACGAGGCGATCATCCTCGGCGACCGCATCATCGTCATGTCCGGGCGGCCCGGCACCCTGCGCGAGGACATCACCGTCCCCTTCCCCCGCCCCCGCTCCGTCGACATCGAGAGCACCCGCGAGTTCGGTGAGCTGCGCTCGCGCATCTGGAACCTGCTGCGCGACGACGTCCGCACCGCCGAGGAGAGAGCATGACCACCCCGACCGCCACCGGCCGCGACCAGCGCACCCTCGAGGCCGCGCGCGCCCACCGTGCCCGCGAGAACCGCCTGCGCACCCGCGATCTGGCGCTGTCCATCGCGGCGCCCGTGCTGCTGGTGGTGCTGTGGGAGCTGTGCGCCCGGGCGCTCATCATCGACCCGCGCTTCTTCCCGGCACCCACCCGCATCCTCAGCGCCGGCGTGGACATGGTGCGCACCGGAGAGCTGTGGGAGCACACCGGCCCCACCCTCATGCGGCTGCTCGTCGGCGGCGGTCTCGGCGCGCTCGCCGGGATCGTGGTGGGCCTGCTCATGGGCTCCTCCCGGGCGCTGAACGCGGCGCTCGGACCGCTGTTCTCCGCCCTGTACCCGCTGCCCAAGATCGCGATCTTCCCGATCCTGCTGATGATCTTCGGCCCCACCGAGACGCCGAAGATCATCGCCGTGTTCATCACGACGTTCTTCATCCTGCAGATCAACACCGTCTCCGGCGTGTGGGCGATCGACCGCAAGCTCCTCGAGGCGGGCACCGCCTACGGCGCGACCGGCTTCGCCCGCTTCCGCTTCGTGGTGCTGCCCGGGGCGATGCCCTTCGTCTTCTCGGGGTTGCGCACCGCCACCGGCACCGCCGTCGTGGTGGTCACCGCCGTGGAGTTCACCGGCGCCACCACCACCGGGCTCGGCTACCTGATCTGGAACTCCTGGCAGCTGTTCATCCCGGAGAAGCTCTACGTGGGCCTGCTGGTGATCGGCATCATCGGCGCCGTGCTCACCACCATCCTCAGCCGCTCCGAGAAGCTGCTGCTGCCCTGGCGGCGCGAACGCTGACCCCGCGCCGCTGAGCCGGCCCCGCTGAGCCGGCCCCGCTGAGCCGGCCCCGCTGAGCCCGCGCCGCGGGCACCGGCCCGCCCGGCCCCGGGCCGCACCGCCCGCCCTCGACCACCGAAGTCCCCTCCACCCCAAGGAACCACGATGCGACGTCGCACCCTCCTGTCCCTCGCCTCCGCCACCGCGCTCGGCGGCGCCCTCGCCGCCTGCGGCCCCGCCGTGACCGGCGAGGACCCCGACTCCGGCGGCGGCGCCTCCGGCACCGTGCGCGTGGGCCACGTGCCCTCGACCCTCTTCGCGCCGCTGTACGTCGCCGACGCGATGGGCTGCTTCGAGGACGCCGGCATCACCGTCGAGCTCACCCCGCTGAAGTCCGGGCAGGACGGCATCCCGATGCTCTCCAACGACCAGCTCGACGTGATGATCGCCGGCTTCAGCGCCGGCATGTTCAACGCCCTGGACCAGGGCCTGGCCTTCAAGATCGTCGGCTCGATGGGCATCTCCCCGGGCGATCCCGAGAACTCCCCGACCGCGCTCGAGGTCAGCCAGTCGCTCCTGGACGACGGCTCCGTCGCCACCGTCGCGGACCTCAAGGGCCGCACCATCGGCGTCGCCGGCGGCCCCGGCGCGACCGGCGGCTACCTGCTCGCGGCGATGCTCGAGGAGGACGGGCTCACCCTCGCCGACGTCGAGATCTCCAACCTCTCCACCCCGGATCAGGAGCCCGCCCTGACCAACGGCTCGATCGACGCGGCGACCCCGTCGGCCCCGTTCTCCAGCGCGATGGAGGAGGCCGGCGTCGCCTCCCCGATCGCGGTCCCGGCCCAGGGCACCACCGGCACCGGCGTGCTCTACTCCGAGACCTTCCTCGGCGCCGAGCTCGCCCAGAGCTTCTTCACCGCCCTCGCCCAGGGCGCGCAGGAGCTCGCCGAGGACGGCAAGCAGACCGACGAGGTGTACGAGATCCTCGCCGAGACCCTCGGCCAGGACATCGACGTGCTGAAGTCCGCGCCGATGTACGCCTACCTGCCGGACCTCGCGCCGCAGCCCGATCAGCTCGAGGCCATGCAGGACGTGTGGCTCGGCGCCGGGCAGATCTCCTACTCCGACCCGATCGACGTGGCCACCGTGGTGGACGCGAGCTTCGCCGAGGGCGCCTGAGCCGCGCCGCCCCCGCTCGCGCGCCGTCCCGCGCCGCCTCCGCTCGCGCGCCGTCGCGCGGCGCTCCCGTCTCGCCCCGCGCCGCGCGCTCTCCCGCTGAGGCTCAGATCCAGCCCTGGCGGCGGCCGGCGGCGACCGAGCGCACCGCCCGGGCCAGCTGATCGGCCGAGGACGTCTTGGGCAGGAAGCCCAGCACCCCCTGGGCGAGGGCGCGCTTGAGATAGCCGGGCCGCGCGTGCGAGGTGAGGACCAGGCAGCGCGTGGCGGGGGAGGCCTCTCCGATCCGCGCCGCCAGCTCGAGACCGTCCCCGTCGGGCAGCTGCAGGTCCAGCACCGCGACGTCCGGCTGCACGGCCTCGGCCAGGCGCAGGCCGTCCGCGACCGTCGCCGCCTCCCCGCGCACGTCGAGGTCGGCCTCGAGCGAGAGCATCGTGGCCAGCGCCGAGCGGATCAGGTTCTCGTCGTCCACGAGGATCACGCGCAGCGCTGCATCGGCCGGCTCGGAAGCCTGGGCGGGGCCGGGGCTGGTGCCGGGTCCGGGGCTGGTGCCGGTGCCGGGGGCGGGGCTCATCGGGGATCTCCGGGCGGGTCGAAGCGGACATCGAGGGTGAACAGGCCGGCGTCGCGGTGCACGCTCAGCGCGGAGGTGTCGCCGAGCCGCTCGCGCATCCCGGTCAGGCCGCTGCCCTCGGGCACCTCGCCCTGGCCGGGCGCACCGTCGTTGACCAGGGTGATCGCGTCGCGGCCCAGCGTGATCGTCACGACCGAGGGATCCGCATGGCGCAGGATGTTGGTGCCGGCCTCGCGCAGCACCCAGGCCGCGGTGCCGGCGTGGCGGGCGGGGACGTCCGCAGCGCTGCCGTGGATCGTGACCACCGCCTGCGCCGAGCGGAGCAGCGAGGCGGTGCCGCGCAGCTCGGTGGCGAGATCCGCCTCCCGGTAGCCGCGCACCAGGCTGCGGATCTCGGCGAGGGAGGTGCGGGCGATCTGCGCGACCTCCCGCCCGTGCTCCACGGCCCGCGGATCCTGCCGCTCGGCCAGCTGGGCCACCAGCTCGGACTTCACCGCGATCACCGAGAGGTCGCGCCCGGTGACGTCGTGCAGGTCCCGGGCGAAGCGCAGCCGCTCCTCGGCCACGGCCAGAGCGGCCTGCGCCTCGCGGGCGACGTCGAGCTCGCGCACCATCGCGGCGAGCCACAGCGACAGGCGCACCATCAGCACCGCCGCGAAGATCAGGGCCGCACAGGTGCTGGCCGTCCCGGGCGAGCCGCCGAGCAGCACGATGAGCACGCCGACGAGCAGCGACCCCGCGAGCCCGAGCTCCCACCGCCACCGCATGGTGACCAGCGCGACCAGCAGCGACATCGAGACCAGCAGCATCCGCGGCTCGGCGCCGCCGGCCACCGCCGCACCGATCACGAGCGTGGGCACGGCAGTGAGCAGCAGGGAGAGGTCCGAGGGGAGCACGCCCACGCGGGGCAGGTCCCAGCGGTCCCGCGAGCTGCTCACGCCCTCCGTGGACCAGGCCCGCATCGTGCGCCACCCGGACCAGGCGCCGACGGCGATCTGGACGAGGAGCAGCGCGGAGAGCGCCGGATGCCCGGAGAACTGCTGGCGGAGCCCGAACTCGAGGAAGACGCCGACGCCCAGCGGCAGCATCATCAGCACCACGAGGATGGACCACGCCGTGTAGGCGTAGAACACGCTCCACTGGCGGCCTGTGCTCGTGTCCACGTGAGTCCTCCTGATCGGTCGAAGGGAGCCTAGCCGGTCGGGGGCGGCGCGCTGTGGCCCGGGGTCGCTGGTCAGACGATCGCGCTGAGGAACAGGCTGCCGAAGGCGCCGAACAGCACGCCCCAGGCGATGATCGAGATGCCCATCCACAGGTAGACCGTGCGCCGCGCGGCGCCGAGCGCCACGAGCGCGGGGCCGGAGAGCTGCGAGGCGACCACGAGCGGGCCGAGCAGGCACACGCCGGGCACCCCGTACTTCGCCAGCGCCGCGGCCACCTTCTGCCGGAACCGCGAGGGCTGCCGGGCCGCCCCGACCGTCTCGGTGCGGCGGCCGCGCCGCGCGGTGGCCGCCTCCCGCGCCCGACCGGACAGGGCGACCACGGCGAAGGTCGACAGCAGGTTCCCGACCACCGCCGCGGGGATCGCGAGCAGCGGCGGGATGCCGAGGGACGTTCCCAGGAAGCTGCCCAGGTAGGACTCGATGAAGGGGATCGCCCCGGCGGGCACGAGGGCGAGCAGCTGCTGCCACGGCTCGAGGCCGGAGACGAGGGAGTGGAGGCTGACGAGGAGGTCCTGGAACATGAGGTGTCCTTCGAGGAGCGGGCCGGCGGTGGATGATGGCTCCACTGTTCCGGGATCCGCCGCTGACCAGTAGGGCGCCGCCTCACCACTGGCCCATGAGAAATGTCAGGCCCCGGGCGCCAGCGCGGTCGGCGGGCCCGGCCGGTGGGAGGACGCGGCACGGGCGGACGACGGCGAGAGGCCCCTGGCTGTGACGCCGTCCACAGCGCGACCTGCGGGGGCGTGATCTTTGTGTCTCTGGATGAACTTGTGCTCCGCCCGGGGCCGCCGTGGGTGCTTGACTTCCGGGGTGATCACTCTCGATGGCCTCACGAAGGTCTTCCCCGCGCCGGGTGGGGGAGACCCCGTCGTCGCGCTCGACGGGATCGATCTCCATCTCGAACCCGGCCGCATCCACGGCATCGTCGGCCGCTCCGGCGCCGGCAAGTCGACGCTCATCCGCTGCCTCACCGGGCTCGAGAAGCCCACCTCCGGGCGCGTCGAGGTCGACGGCACCGACGTGGCCGCCCTCGAGGGGCGGGCCCTGCGCGCCGCGCGCCGCAACATCGGCATGGTGTTCCAGCACGCGAACCTGCTGGACTCCCGCACCGCCGCCCAGAACATCGCCCACCCGCTCGAGATCGCGGGCGTGCCCCGCGCCGAGCGGGAGCGTCGCGTCGCCGAGCTGGTCGAGCTCGTCGGCCTCGGCGGGCGCGAGCACAACCACCCCGCCCAGCTCTCCGGCGGCCAGATCCAGCGCGTCGGCATCGCCCGCGGGCTCGCGGCCGAGCCGAAGGTGCTGCTGTGCGATGAGCCCACCAGCGCGCTCGACGGCTCCACCACCCGCCAGATCCTGCGCCTGCTGGGCGACCTGCGCGAACGGCTCGGGATCACCGTCGTGATCATCACCCACGAGATGGCCGTGGTGCGCGAGGTGTGCGACACCGTGACCCTGCTGCAGGACGGCCGCATCACCCAGACCGGCGATCTCCTCGACGTCGCCGCGGACCCGCACGGCCCGCTGAGCTCCGAGCTGATCCCGCTGCCGCCGGCGCCCACCGGGATCGACGCGCTGGTCGTCAACTGCGACTACGGCGACTCCGAGCGGTTCCGCACCACCGAGGACCTGATCCGCCTGGCCGAGGAGTACGAGGCCGAGGCCACGCTCGTGGCCGGGACCATCGAGACCATCGGCGGCCGCCAGGTGGGGCGGGTGCAGCTCGCTCTGCGCAACCGCTCCGGCGTCGCCATCAGCGCCGAGGGCCTCGCGGCCTTCCTGGCGGAGCTCGAGGCGGCCGGCGTGGCCGCGAAGGAGGTGACCGCGTGATCGAGACCGTGCAGGAGTGGCTGCAGAACCCGCTGCTGACCCGCTGGGAGGGCGGCCCCTGGCAGGCCACCGTCGTCACCCTCTACATGACCGCGGTGACCATGGTGCTCACGGTGCTGCTGGGCCTGCCGCTCGGGGTGGCGCTGTTCGAGACCGACGACTCCGCCTCCCCGCTGGTGCGCCGCCTCAACCAGGTCACCGGCTTCGTGGTCAACGTGCTGCGCTCCTTCCCGTTCTTCATCCTGATCATCGCGCTGATCCCCCTCACCGCCGCGATCACCGGACGCTCCACCGGGCCCAACGCGGCGATGATCGCGCTGACCATCGCCGCGGTGCCCTTCGCCGCGCGCCTGTTCGAGCTGAACCTGCGCGAGATCCCGGCCGGGAAGATCGAGGCGGTGCGGATGATGGGCGCCAGCCGCTGGCAGGTGATCCGCCAGGTGCTGATCCCCGAGGCGCTGCCCGGGATCATCGGCTCGATCACCACCACCACGATCGCCGTCATCGGCTACACCGCGATGGCCGGCTCCGTGAACGCGGGCGGACTGGGCCAGCTCGCGTACAACCGCGGCTACACCGGCTACCAGACCGAGATCATCATCGTCACCGTCATCCTGCTGATCATCATCGTGATCCTCGTGCAGCAGCTCGGCGACCGGCTCGCGCGCGCGGTCGACCACCGCGCCCGCACCGCCTGACCCCGCTCGCCCCGGCGACGCCCCGTTCCGTCCCATCCCATCCCCCCCCGACACATCCCCTGGAGGACCCCATGACCACCGTCTCCCGCCGCACCCTGTTCGCCTCCGGCGCCGGCCTGGCCGCCCTCGCCCTCGCCGCCTGCGGCGCCGAGGAGGAGCCGCTCGCCGAGGAGGGCGGCGTGACCACCATCCGCGTGGCCGCGACCCCGCTGCCCCACATGGAGATCCTCACCTTCGTCAAGGACAACCTCGCGGCCGACGCGGGCCTCGAGCTCGACCTGCAGGAGCAGACCGAGTACCCGATCCCGAACCGGCTGCTCTCCGAGGGCGAGATCGACGCGAACTTCTTCCAGCACCTGCCCTACCTCGAGACCGAGATCGCGGAGAACGACTACGAGCTGACCCCCTACGAGGGCGTCCACATCGAGCCGCTGGGCGTGTTCTCGGAGTCGCTGACCTCGCTCGACGAGGTCGAGGACGGCGCCTCCGTCGGCATCCCGAACGACCCCACCAACCGCGGGCGCGCCCTCGCGCTGCTCGCCTCCGAGGGCCTGCTCACCCTGGCCGACGGGATCGAGCCCACCGAGGCCACCCCGGACGACATCGACGAGAACCCCAAGAACCTCGACCTGCAGGAGATCGACCCCGCGCTGCTGCCCCGCACGCTGGGCGACTACGCGCTCGCCGTGATCAACGGCAACTACGCCCTCGAGGCCGATCTGAGCCCTGCCGAGGATGCCCTCGTGCTCGAATCCGGCGAGGACAACCCCTACGCGAACATGCTCGTGGTGCGCACCGAGGACAAGGACAGCGAGGCGCTGAAGGCGCTCGACGAGCTGCTGCACTCCGAGGACGTCCGCTCCTTCATCGAGGAGAACTACTCCGGCGCGGTCATCCCCGCGTTCTGAGTAGCCTGAGGGGGTGACCGCTTCGACCTCTCGCCCCCTCTCCGGCCGCCGCGCCCTGATCACCGGTGCCAGCCGGGGCATCGGGGCGGACATCGCCCGCGCCTACGCAGCGGCCGGCGCCGATCTCGTGCTCACCGCCCGCGAGGCGAGCTCCCTCGAGCCCACGGCCCGCTCCCTCGCCGACGGGCACGGCGTGCGCACCGCCGTGCTGGCCGCGGACCTCGCCGACCCCGCCGTGCCCGACCGCCTCTGGGGCGAGGCCTCGGCGCTGCTGGGCGGCCTCGACGTGCTGGTCAACAACGCCGGCCTCTCCCATCCGGAGACGGTCGACCAGCTGGAGACCGCGCATTTCGACGAGACCCTGCAGGTGAACCTGCGCGCTCCCGCGCTGCTCGCCGCCCGGGCCGGCACGGCCATGGCGCAGGACGGCGGAGGCGTGATCGTCACGATCGCCTCCGCCGCCGCGCTGCGCCCGCTGGCCGAGCACTACGCCTACTCCGTCGCGAAGGCGGGCCTGGTCATGGCCACCCGCACCCTCGCCCTCGAGCTGGGCGCACGGGGCGTGCGCGCGAACTCGCTCTGCCCCACCATCGTGCTCACCGACATGGGGCAGAAGGTCTGGGGCGATCACCCCGACAAGGCCGCCCCGATGCTCGCCCGCATCCCGAGCGACCGCTTCGCCCAGCCCCATGAGGTCTCCGACGTCGCGGTCTGGCTCGCCTCCGACGCCGCCTCGATGGTCAACGGCGCCGAGATCCCGGTCGACGGCGGGTACCTGGTCAGCTGAGCGGCGGTCAGCGGCGCAGCGCGGGATGCCCGGCGCGGCCGCTGGCCTCCGCGAGCGCGTCCTGCACGGCGTAGTAGGCGGGCTTGCGGGTGTAGTCGTCCCACAGCACGGTCGCGGCGCCCTCGCCCTCGAAGGTGCCCGGCACCCAGGAGTACACGTCCGGGAAGCCCCACAGGGTCAGGGAGTTGCAGCCCTCGACGGACAGGGCCGCCTCCGTCATGCGCCGGTAGTAGTCGGCCTGCTGCTCCAGCTGCTGCTCGGTGGGCGTGGCGCCCTCCTCGAGGTCCATGCGCACGTCCAGCTCGGTGATCGCGGTCTCCAGGCCCAGGTCGGCGAAGCGCTGGAGGTTCTCCGTGATGTCCTCGGGGAAGTCGTAGCGGAGCGAGAGGTGGCCCTGGGTGGAGAACCCGTCGATCGGGACGCCCTCGGCGAGCAGCTCGGTGATCAGCGCGTAGTACGCATCGGACTTCGCGCTCACGCCATCGACGTTGTAGTCGTTGAAGAACAGCAGCGCGTCGGGGTCCGCGGCGCGGGTCCAGCGGAAGGCGTCGGCGAGGATCCCGGGGCCCAGCTCGCGCAGCCAGATGTTGTCGTTCAGGCGCAGCTCGCCCTCGTCGGTGAAGATCTCGTTGACCACGTCCCATTGCTGGATGCGCCCGCGGTAGCGGCCGACGACGGTGTCGATGTGCTCCTTGAGCAGGTCGCGCAGCTCGTCGGCGGAGAAGTCGCCCTCCTCGAGCCAGGTGGGGTTCTGGGCGTGCCACAGCAGCGTGTGGCCGCGCACCACCTGTCCGTGCTGCTGGGCGAAGTCCATGATCTCGTCCGCATCCTCGAAGTCGAAGGTCTCGCGGTCCGGTCGCAGGTAGTCCCACTTCATCTGGTTCTCCGCCGAGAGCGAGGTGACCTCGCGGCCGAGGGTCTCGCGGTAGATCTCCTCGCTCATCGGCGTCGGGTAGTCCTGCTCGGTGTGGTGGCCCCCGCCGGCGACGGCGGAGCCGATCTCGATCACCCCGCCGGCGGCCCAGGCCAGGGTGTCCTTCTTGGCGAGGCCGGGCGGTGTGTGCTCGCCGTGGCCCGGCGCGGCGGACGCTGTGGCGGCGGTGCCCAGCGTGGCGGCGGTGGCGACAGCGGTGGCGGTGAGGACCTGGCGGCGCTTCATGACGTCTCCTATGACTCAATGGGCGAAAGGTTTCGGTCGCTTTCGACTGTCATGAGCGTATGGGCGTCGTCACACGTCCGTCAAGGCGTGCTGACCGCGGCGGCTTCGGGGTGATGCGCGGCGAGCCTGCCCGAAAACTTTCGGTCAGCTCGCGTCGGCGGTGTCGGGCCTACAGGAGCGCGGTCGCTCCGAGCTGGTCCAGCAGCCATGCCAGCTCGTCGGCCCGCTGCTCCCACTTGCGGTACCGGCCGGAGCGGCCGCCGTGCCCGGCGACCATCTCGCAGCGGAACAGGATCGGCCGTTCGCCCTGGTCGGAGGTGACGGTCTCGCGCAGCCGCGCCACCCACTTCGCGGGCTCGACGAAGAACACGCGCGTGTCGTTCAGCGAGGTGGAGGCGAAGATCGCGGGGTACTCGACCGCGCGCACGTTCTCGTACGGGCTGTACTCCTTCATGTAGGCGTACACGTCCGGGTCGTGCAGCGGGTCGCCCCACTCCTCCCACTCGCCGACTGTCAGCGGCAGGCTCGGGTCGAGGATCGTGGTCAGCGTGTCCACGAAGGGGACCCCGGCGATGATCGCCCGGAACCGCTCGGGGGCCAGGTTCGCGACCGCGCCCATCAGCAGACCGCCCGCGCTGCGGCCCTCCGCCGAGAGGCGGTCCGGGGCGACCAGGCCGCTGCCCGTCAGGTGCTCCGCCGCGGCGACGAAGTCGCTGAAGGAGTTCTTCTTCTCCAGCAGCTTGCCGTGCTCGTACCAGTCGCGGCCCATCTCGCCGCCGCCGCGCACGTGCGCGATCGCGATGACGACGCCGCGGTCCAGCAGCGACAGGCGCGTGGGCGCGAAGGAGGGGTCGATCGACATCTCGTAGGAGCCGTAGCCGTACAGGTAGCCCGGGGCGGTGCCGTCGGCGGCGACCTCCCGGCGGGCGACCACGCTCAGCGGGATGGCGGTGCCGTCGGCCGCGGTCGCCCACTCGCGCCGCTCGACGTAGAGGGACGGGTCGTAGTGCGGCACCGGGGTCACGCGCAGCACCGTGGTCTCCCCGGTGGTGACCTCGCGCTCGGCGACGGTGGGCGGGGTGAGCATGCTGGTGAGCTGGTAGCGCACTGTGCCCTGGTCCCAGTTCGGGTTGGTGTCCAGCTCCACCGTGTCCAGCTCGCCCCCGTGGGAGATGTCGGCGGACCGCTCGAGCTGCAGCGACCCGTCGGCCGCCCGGGGGATGAGGCGCACGCTCGCGAGCCCGCCGCTGCGCAGCTCGAGGGCGATGAAGCCCGCGAAGGCCTCGACCGAGAGCAGGCGCTCCCCCTCGGCCGCGACCAGCAGCTCCTCCCAGCGGGAGGGGTCCTCGAGCGGTGCCTGGGCGAGCGCGAAGCCGCGGTGGCCGTCGTTGTGCACCACCAGCAGCCGATCCCCGGCGTGCTCGACGGTGTAGTCCACGCCGTCGCGCCGCCCGCCGGCGGGCACGGGCGCCGAGGACGGGTCCGCGAGGTCCAGCAGCCATGCCTCGGTGGTGCTCGTGGAGCCCGCCTGGATCACCAGGGTCGAGCCGTCGCGGGAGCGGTCGAAGCCGATCATGAAGCGCTCGTCGGGCTCCTCGATGACCAGCACGTCCTCGCTCGCGTCGCTCCCGATGCGGTGGCGCCAGATCTGGTGCTGCCGCCAGGCATCGTCGACCCGCGCGTAGAACAGCCACTGCTGATCGGAGGAGAAGGCGAGGCCGTAGCCGGCACCCGTCACCGCCTCGTCGACGACCTGCCCGGAGGTGAGATCGGTGATCCGCAGCGTGAACCGCTCATCGCCCGCGGTGTCCACCGCCGAGGCGTACAGGGTGTGGTCGGGGGAGGGGGCGAGACCGCCGAGCGAGTAGAACTCGCGGCCGGCGGCCTCCGCCTGGGCGTCCAGCAGCACCTGCTCGCCCTCGAGCATCACGCCGGGCTCGACCTGCGGCAGCGTGCCCGCATCGGCGATGCGGGTGAACATCGGATAGTCGTTCCCGGCGGTGGTGCGGACGATGTACCACCAGTCGTCGCGACGCACCGGCACGCTGAGGTCCGTCTCCTGCGTGTGCCCCACGAACTCCTCCACGAGCGTGCCGCGCAGGGCGTCCAGGTGCGCGGTGCGGGCATCGGCGTACGCGTTCTCCGCCTCGAGGTGGGCGATCACCTCGGGGTCGGTCTTGTCGCGCATCCACTCGAAGGGATCGACGACGGTGTCGCCGTGGAAGGTCCGCTCGCTGGGACGGTGGGCGGGGGAGGGGGTGTGCGGCTGCTCCGTCGTCATTCCTCGAGGGTAACCGCGCCGAGCTGGTCGAGCAGCCAGGCCACCCCTTCGGTGCGGGCGTCCGTCGCGGTGCTCATCGTGGGCAGGGTGCGCAGCAGGATCGGGCGCTTGTGCGGGTCCGAGGTGACGCGGTCCCGCAGCTCGGCCACCCAGATCGCGGCGCAGGCCGGAGGGACGTCGGTGCCCTCGGCCGCGGTCCAGGCGAACACGGCCGGGTAGTGCGCCCGACGGACGTTCTCCGACGGGCTGTAGCTGCGCAGGCAGCGGTAGGTGGCCTCATCGGCCGCCGGGTCTCCCCACTCGGCCCACTCCTCGAGCGTGAGCATCACCTCCGCGTCCAGCAGGGTCTCGAGCGGATCCACGAGCGGCGTGCCGGTGAGGATCGCGCGGAACCGCTCCGGGGCGAGGTTCGCCGCGGCCGCGGCGAGCAGCCCGCCGGAACCGTCGCCGATGGCGCCGAGCCGATCCGGGGAGGCCCAGCCTCCGCTGACGAGATGCTCGGCGCAGGCGAGGAAGTCGGCGATGGAGCGCGGCTTGTGCAGTCGGCGGCCCTGTCGGTGCCACTGGGGTCCCAGCTCGCCGCCGCCGCGCACGTGCGCCACGGCGACCACGACGCCGCGGTCGGCGACGGCCAGGGTCTCCGCCTGCAGCACCGGATCGGTCGAGGTGCCGAACGCCCCCTCGCCGTAGAGGACCGCGGGGGCGGAGCCGTCATGCGGCAGGTCGCGCCGGGCGATCAGCGAGATCGGCACCCGCACCCCGTCGGAGGAGGTGGCCCACAGCCGGCGCTCCTCGTACTTCTCGAGGTCGAGGCCGTGCGCCTCGGCCTGCAGAAGCCGGCTGCTGCGGCCGGTCACCGGATCGTGCTCGAGGATCGTGGGAGGGGTGAGGAAGCTGTCGAGGCGGTAGCGGATCGCGGACTGATGCCAGTCGGGGGTGGGCTCGAGCCGCACCGCATCCAGCTCGCCGCCGCGCCCCACGGACTGCACATCGTCGACGTCGACCGTGCCGTCGGCGCGGCGGCGCAGCACCCGCAGACGGGGCAGGCCGCCGCTGCGCAGCTGCAGCGCGACGGCGCCGGAGAAGGCCTCGACGGAGTCGAAGTGCTCACCCTCCGCGGCGGTGAGCAGCGGGGTCATGTCGCGCAGGCCGCCGGTGACGCCCAGACCGAGCTCGCTGAGCGCGGTGCGGCCCGAGGCATCCTCATGGATCACCAGCAGGCGGTCCCCGGCGTGCTCGATGAGCGGGGGCGCGCCGGTCAACCGCCCGGTCACCGAACGCGGCGCGGCGCAGGCGGCGGCGAGGTCCGCGATCCACACCTCGCTGCCCTTCGGGGAGCTGGAGCGGATCAACGCGGCCGAGCCGTCCCGGGAGCGGGACAGCTCGAGCTGCGCCCAGTGGTCCGGCTCCTCGACGAGCACGGCGTCCTCCTCGATGCCGGCGCCCAGGCGATGGCAGCGCACCTGATGGCGGCGACCGAGGTCGTCCAGCCGGGTGTGCAGCAGGGAGCGGGAATCGGCGGAGAAGACGAGATCGGGGCCGGCCTGTTCGATCGCCGCGTCGACGAGCTCGCCGGTCGCGGCCTCGGTGACGATCACGCGGCAGCCGCCCAGGGCCGCCTCGGCGCGGGCGAGCAGGCGGTGATCGGGGGAGACCGCGAAGCCGATCATCCCCCGGCAGTCCTCCACCAGGATCTCCTCGCCGTCGAGGAGACGACCGGGGACGATCTCGGGGATCCCGGCGGGGCCGCGCAGCTCGGCGCGGTCGCGCACCCGGGTGAGCAGGGCGCCGTCGGCCGCGGCCGGACGATCGATGTACCACCAGCCGCCCAGCAGCACCGGCGCGGACAGCTCGATCGGGGCGGTGCTGCCGCGGAAGGCCCTGCCCAGCGCGCTGCGCAGCGGGGCGAGGTGCGCGGTGCGTGCGTCGGCGTGGACGTTCTCCGCCGCGAAGTGCGCGGTGACCTCGGCGGAGCGGGTATCCCGCAGCCAGCGGCGACGGACCGTGACCGTGTCGCCGAACAGCGTGCGGTCCACCGGGCGGGCCTCGGGTCGCGGGGCGGTCTCGCGCTGTGCGGGGCTCGTCCTGCGGGTCTGCCCCGCCGTCGAGACGGTGTGCTGAGTCATGGAAGCGGCTTTCTTCTCGTGAGGGCCGATGGCTGGTGCTGCATCGCGTCGCTGCTCTCTCGGCCTTCGAGCAACGATCTGGGGGCGAGCTCCACCGCTCCGTCGCAGGTGGAGGTTCGTGACCGATGAGGTCGTGAGGAGACGGCGCGGGCGTCGTCAGCGGGACGCGTGCGGCTGACCGCGAGGATGCAGCGGGATAGACAGAGGGGAGCGGGCGAGGGCCGCCGTGAGGAAGCCTGCGCGCACGGAGGGGACCGGTCGGGGAGCGTTGCGGGGACAGCAGCCGTCCGGGCCGCGGAGGGCAGTGCGGGCGCGAGAGCCGGTACGGCAGTGCGTGTCCGAGTGCATGGTGCGGTGACCTCCTCTTCCGTGCGGTTCCCCGACGTGCTTGTGAGCTTCGCCATACAGGCTACTGTTGGCTTTTCAGAGGTATGTCCGAAACGTTGAACGGTGGGTGACCACCGGTGCGTGCGGGCACGGTCGAACAGATGCAGGGGGCGCCGAGGAGATGGCATCGGACGAGGACGAGCGGTTCGCGTCGGAGCTGCGCAGGGCGATCGAGGGCAGCGGGCTGTCGCTGACCGCGATCTCGCAGCGACTGCGGGCGCGGCACCGTCCGGTCAGCGTGGCCACCCTGAGCAACTGGCAGTCCGGGCGGAGCCTGCCCGGCGGGGACCAGTCGCTCGGCGTGGTCGCGGCGCTCGAGGAGCTGCTCGGCAAGCCGCCGGATTCCCTCGCGGATCTGGTGGGCGCGCCGCGGCTGCGGGGGAGGACCTCGCGCCCCACCCGGTTCCTCGGCAGGCGCAGCAGCAAGGAGGTGTTCGGGCAGGCGCTCGAGGAGCTCGGCTTCGAATCGGCCCGGCAGTACGCACATGAGCGGGTCTTCCACCAGCACGCCGTGATCGACGACTCCCAGGAGCTGCAGCGGTTCGACTACCGCCTCACCGTGCGAGCGCTCGAATCGGGCACCTGCCGCCTCCCGGCGGTGTACGTGCTGGAGCCGACCGAGCCGAACGTCGAGCCGCACTATGTCGCGCTCGAGGGGTGCACGCTGGGGCGGAGGGTGTGCTGGCCGGAGCGCCGCGCCTACGGCGTGGAGATCCTGGTGGACGGCACGCTCGACGCGGGACAGGTCGCGACCTTCGCCTACCGGGTGGAGATGCGCGCCCGGGCCACGGACGTGACCGGTGCGATGTACAGCCTCCCGCGGCGGGCCAACGACGTGCTGCTCGAGGTCGAGTTCCGCGGCGACCGCCGGCCGATGGACTGCGAGCGCTACCGGCGCACCCAGTCCGGGGAGGTGATCACGCCGGTGCGGCTCGATCACCGCAACCGCCTCCAGCTCAGCGAGGCCCGCTTCGGGCCGGGCACCTTCGGGCTGCGCTGGGCGTGGGAGGCCGACGAGGAGGACGGCGAGGACGACGGCGACGAGGACTGCGGGGTCGGGGCCGGCTGAGCGCCGCCGGCTCGTGCTGGATGCTCCCTGTCCGGGCGCTCCCTCCTCGTGCGCTCCTCCTCGGGCACGCCCGGGACCGGGGTCCTCCCCGGGAGGGAGCCGCTCGGCGTATTCTGGGGGTGCCGGTCCCCGGCCGCACAGGGAGGTGTGGATGATGGGTTTCGCTGGTCAGAACATCGTGGTGGGGTATGACGACACCACCGCGGCGATGTCCGCCGTGCGCTGGGCGGCCGAGCTCGCGCGGGGCACGGATTCCACGCTGCGCCTCGTCCATGCCTGGACCTGGCCGCTGCTCGGCCAGGGAGTCTCCGGGATGCCGGTGATCGACCCGGCCGGCCCCCGCAACCAGGCCCGGAGGCTGCTCGACGACGCCGCCGAGCGCGTCGCCGCCGAGTTCCCGGACGTCCCGGTGAGCGCCGAGCTGCTCTCCGGCATGCCCAGGGAGGCGCTCGAGGAGATCTCCGGCCGCACGGACCTTCTGGTCGTGGGCACGCGCGGGCTGGGTGCCGTGCTGGGCGCGCTGCTGGGCTCGGTCAGCCGCGGCATCCTCCACGACGCCGGCTGCCCGGTGGCCGTGATCCGCTCCGACCAGTTCCGGGCCGGGCCCGTGCTGTCCGGCTACGACGGCTCCGAGGCCGCGGGCGAGGCGGTCGACGAGGCCGCGGATCTCGCGGCGGCCTGGGGTGTGGTGCTGCGCGTGCTCCACGTGCAGGCCGGGGCGCAGGGCCCCGCGGCGAGCGTCGCGGAGGCCTGGAGCGCGGGCAGCCGCTCGCGCGCCGTGCTCGACGAGGGGGTGGCGCGGGCGACCGCCCGCCACCCCGACCTCGAGGTCCAGTCCCGCATGGTCGAGGACAGGACCGTCGCCGAGGGGCTGCTGAACGCGGCCGCCGGAGCACGCATGCTGGTCATCGGCCACCGAGGGCTGAGCCGCGGGCGCTTCGGCTCGACCGCGCACGCGACCGTCCTCCACGCCACGGGCAATGTCACGGTGGTCCGGCAGAGCCCCCATGAGTGACGTGACTCGCGCCGAGGGGTGCACGGTTTGAACGCGCACGGGCGCGGCGGTTAAGCTGTTCGACGGTAGCGTGTCCGAGCGGCCGAAGGTGCATCACTCGAAATGATGTGTGGTTCATAGCCACCGCGGGTTCAAATCCCGCCGCTACCGCGCACGGCCTGCACTGACGTCAGGTCCACGAAGGCCCCCACCGATCACGGTGGGGGCCTTCGTGCATGTGCGGGGCCCGCGGCGGGCGCGGGCGGCGCGCTCAGCTGTTCTGGAACTCCTCGTCGAGGTTCCTCTCCAGCAGGGCGGCGAGCGTCTCGAGAGCGTCCTCGGCCCCCTCGCCCTCGGCGCGGAGCGTCACCTCATCGCCGTGCCCGACGTTCAGGGTGAGCAGCATGAGGATGCTGGAGGCCTTCACCGGGGCAGAGCTGCCCGTCTCGATGGTGACGGCGACGGACTGCTCGCTGGCCGCCTGGGAGAAGATCGCGGCGGGGCGGGCATGGAGGCCGCTGGAGCTCGCGACCGTGACGGTACGTGCTGGCATCTCGAACGCCTTTCTCGACGTGGTTCCCCACAGGGTAGCCCCGCGCGGTGCTCGGCGAAGAACCGACCGCGACCGGAGAGAAAGCTTACAGGCGTCCAGGAAGTCGTGGAGGATGTCGTCGCTGCGCACTACGGTGGTCGCCGTGCGTCAGGGGTGGCGCGCTGATCGGCGGCCGGAGCTCAGCGGAACCCTCCGACCACGCCGGGGGAGTCGTATCCGGACATCCCCGGCGGCATGGTCATCTCGCTGCCCGGCCCGATCGCCTCGCGGCCCGCGTCGGTGAGCTCGAACCAGGCGATCATGTCCGGCCCCGGGGTGCGGCCGCCGATCGCGGTCCAGGTGGTGCCGATGTGCTCCACGATCTCCGCTGCGGGACGCTCCCAGGCCCGGAACCGGCCGCCGCTGACGAACCCTGCACGGAGCTCCCCGCGCACCAGGAGCCGCGCCAGCAGCACGGGCCCGCGCCGGGTGAACTCCTCCTCGTCGAGCGCGCCGGCGCTCGCGAGCACCGCCACCACGTGCCCGGGATGCAGCCACTGCTCCCGGCCCAGCGCGAGCAGGCGCTCCTCGATCCCGCTGCGGGAGGAGGCGGCATGCTCGGCCAGCGCCTCGGGTGTGGCGTGGACCGGCGGCCCGGGAGGTCGTGCGGTGAGCTCGCCCTCCGCCGAGACCGCCAGCTGCGCTCCGCGCGGCCCGTCCAGCTGCCAGCGCGGCGCGGTGCTCAGGCGCCGCGGCGCCCGCCCCGTGTGCAGGGCGAGGTGGAGGCGCCCGTCGTGCATCTCGGCCCCGTGGATCGCTGCGGCCACCACTCGCGGGTCGCGCAGCCCGACGGCGGCCGTGCGGTCGGCGGGGAGCTCCGGGCCGTCGAGCTCCTGGATCCGCGAATGCAGCACCCAGCCGCGCGCGGTGACCGTCCAGGTGCCGCGGGCGGCGACGCGCGTGTGGACGATCGTCTGCCCCCGCAGGGCGTCCAGCAGCGGATGGCCCTGCGGCAGGCCGCGACCGGGCAGGCCGGGCAGGAAGGAGCGCATGGCCCCATCCTGCCGCACCGGGCCGGCATCGATGCAGGCCCCGACCATCCGGCGAGGCTACGATGACGCAATGCCCAGCACGAGTGACCGCGCTCCGGATCCCCGCCCGGCACGGACCAAGGCCGCGATCTTCGCGGCCGCCCGTGCCCTCACCGCAGGTGACGGCGAAGTGACCGTCAACGCCCTCGCCAAGCGCGCCGGCGTCAGCCGCGCCGCCTTCTACAGCCACTTCTCCGGCCTCGACGACCTGATGGGCGCGATGCTCCAGCAGATGCTCGACACCGCCTGGACGCGCGGCACCGAGTTCAAGGACCAGGGCGAGCACGTCCACCAGCGGGTGCGCTTCGGCTACGGCATGCTGGCCGCGCACGTCGAGCGCCACCATGCCTTCCTGCGCGGGGCGCTGGACTGGAAGTTCTCCCACCGCACCTACATCGGCCTGCTGGACTCCCTGGTGGAGATGCACGTCGTGGCCGTCGACCGGCTGGGCGACGAGGTGCCCGCCCCGCTGCGCGGCGAGCCCTCCACGGCACGGGCCATCGCCGGGGCGGCGCTCGCGCTCGCCGTCCACTGGCTGGCCGAGACGGAGCAGCAGGCACGGGCCGAGGAGCCGCTGGACGCCACCGGCCTGCTGGAGACGCTGCTGCGCAACGCCCCGCCCTGGTACTCGGGCTTCAGCGCCGAGGAGCCGGTGCCGGCCGCGGAGCTGATGGAGGCCTGCCGCGCCGCCGGCGAGGACGCCGCCCCCACCGCCTGAGGCGCCGCAGCCGCGGAGGCCCGGGACCCTGGACCGATGCGCCCCGGGTCGGTGCTCGCCGGACTCGTGCTCGCCAGGCTGGTGCGTCCCGCGCCGGTGCGGTGGCTCAGCAGCTGCCGACGAGCCGCAGCAGCACCCGCGCCCCGAAGCGCACCGCCTCCACGGGCACCCGCTCGTCGACCCCGTGGAACAGGGGCGCGAAATCCAGATCAGCGGGCAGCTGGAGCGGCGCGAAGCCGTACCCGGTGATGCCCAGCGCGCTGAGGGGCTTGTTGTCGGTCCCCGCGCTCAGGCAGTAGGGGAGGATCCGCGAGCCCGGATCCTCCTGCTCGATCGCACCGGCCATCGCGTCGACCAGTGGCGACTCGCGGGGCGAGTCCACCGAGACCCCCACATGGTCCACGATCACTTCGACGTGCTCGCCGCTGAGCTCGTCGAGCAGGGCCAGCACCTCCTCCTGGTGCCCGGGCAGGAAGCGGCAGTCGAACCCGGCTTCCGCCGTCTGCGGGATGACGTTGACCTTGTACCCGCTCTCGAGCATGGTCAGGTTCGCCGAGTCGCGCAGGGTGCCGGTGACGAAGTGGCGGGCCCCGCCGGTCAGCGGCAGGAACGCC